>OGZZ01001050.1_pt1 | contig 20861 bp, 16 predicted proteins | sample 1577021 | NCBI WGS metagenome assembly OGZZ01 (sample SAMEA3541526, study PRJEB24748) | human gut metagenome | biome: human gut; feature: human-associated habitat; material: faeces | place: China | collected 2012
TATGACCGCAATCTTCCGAAAGATCAGCTGGAGAAGTTCTGGGGAACATACTTTAAGTCATCTTTATCTGCCCGGTCTGGAGTTGCCGTAAACCCTAAATGGATGCGAGGATTGAAATAATCATAGATTTTACGATAAGATGCGGCGACCGCATGGTGGGCTTCGTCTGTAATGATCATGTCAAAGTCATACGGATCGAACTTATCTAAACGCCGGATCAAACTCTGAACCGAAGCTGAAACAACTTCTTCGCCATTGCTATGTTCACTTGCTTGTTCAACGCCAAAACTACAATCATAGTATTTTTCCGGCTGATGTACCAGTTCGTCTCGATGACTCAAAATCAATACACGACCAAAACGAGGAATGTGGCTGAAGGTTACTGTCTTACCGGAACCTACCGGAAGTACGATCAAATGACTACCACTTTTACAGTTCATGATTTTATCAATACACTCTTTCTGATAATCCCTCAGAATACTCTGATCTGGTACGTGTGGAGGATCAAATAAGATTGTACTCTTTACTTTATTTGTTACTTCTTCGGATCCGATATTCTGTACCCGATCATTCTTTTCTTTCTTTGAAGTATTTCCCATCTTGAAAATCCTTTCTTATGAAACACAGAAAGCGTATTCCAAGAATAAATCTCAGAATACGTTGTTTCTGCTTACCTTACATTTCGTTACATAATCTTTTTACCAAGAACATCTGGTCTTCCACACATCAGAGCTAACATTCCCATAGCATTTGTGAAAGCTCCGTATTCAGAGATAATTACTTCGTCACCAAAAACTTCTTTGATCTCGTTTGCGATGATCGCTGTTGTGCCGCCGATAAACACGAACTGAGTATAATCAACAGACCACTGGGCGGCGAGACAATCTTCACGTAGAGCTGTGACATAATCGATCAAGTATTTATCAATCATAGTCTTAGAAGATTCCTCAATCTGCGGATTTGGACGAATTGGTTTTAAACATCTGTCCTTTCCGGTACGACCAAGTACTTCTGCTGTCTGTGCTTTGTTAATAAACGAATAAGCTGCGGATAACTTCTGAGCGAGTCCGGAAACCAAAGCATTGCAGCCTTTTGTTGTTGTAAATGACATTGTCAGATCCGCGTCGCCACCGTTATAAATAGTTCCGTTTACATTTAAGTGACCAATATCAATAACAGCAACAGTTCCCATACCCATAACACCAGGAAGCACTAATGCACCACAACCTTCCGGGTACACATAACGACCAACGAAACGGAATGTTCTGGTTTCGATTGGGCTTTCTCCAGTTCTTTTGAATCGAACCGTTACTGGCTCTGTTGGTAAAATGTAGTCTCTGTATGAATTTCTCTCTTCCGGGAACTCGTAATCTTTTACTGGAATACCAATTCCGCAATAAACCTCATCGACTTCATCTGCAGAACACTCTAAAGCAACGGCAATGCTCCTTCTGTACTTCAATCGCTGCACGGATAACAGCCTTTGTCTGCATCTTGGCAATAGAAGGATAAGTAACAGCAAGACGGCATCCTCTGTGTCCCATCATTGGGTTGAACTCATGAAGTGATGCACAGATAGCCTTGATCTCTTCTACTGATTTATTCTTAGCCTTAGCAAGCTTCTCAATGTCAGCGTCCTCTGTAGGAACGAACTCATGAAGAGGTGGATCCAGGAAACGGATGGTTACCGGGCATCCCTCAAGAGCCTCATAGAGAGCCTTGAAGTCAGACTGCTGATATGGAAGAATCTTGTTAAGAGCAACTTCTCTCTCTTCCTCTGTATCAGAACAGATCATCTCACGGAAAGCAGCGATTCTCTCCGGATCGAAGAACATATGCTCTGTACGGCAGAGTCCGATACCTTCTGCACCGAGCTCACGAGCCTTCTTAGCATCAGCCGGAGTATCAGCGTTTGTACGAACCTTAAGAGTTCTGAACTCATCAGCCCAGGCCATAACACGTCCGAACTCACCAGCGATAGAAGCGTCTACGGTTGGGATCAGTCCAGCGTAAATGTTACCAGTTGTACCATCGATAGAGATCTCAGATCCCTCTGTGAATGTCTGTCCAGCGAGTGTGAACTTCTTGTTCTCCTCGTCCATGTTGATGTCGCCACATCCAGATACACAGCAGGTACCCATACCACGGGCAACTACGGCTGCGTGGCTTGTCATACCACCACGTACGGTAAGGATACCCTGAGCAGCCTTCATACCTGTGATATCTTCTGGAGATGTCTCAAGACGTACAAGAACGACCTTCTCTCCTCTTTCAGCCCAGCTTTCAGCATCGTCAGCTGTAAATACGACCTTACCACAAGCAGCTCCTGGAGATGCTCCAAGACCCTTTCCAAGTGGAGTTGCAGCTTTAAGTGCAGCAGCATCGAACTGTGGATGTAATAATGTATCAAGGTTACGAGGATCGATCATAGCAACTGCCTCTTCCGGAGTCTTATGTCCCTCGTCTACTAAATCGCAAGCGATCTTTAATGCAGCCGGAGCTGTTCTCTTACCGTTACGGCACTGAAGCATGTATAACTTCTTGTTCTCAACCGTAAACTCCATATCCTGCATATCATGATAATGGTTCTCAAGAGTCTCACAAACCTTAAGGAACTCAGCATATGCCTCTGGGAACTCCTGCTCCATCTGAGCGATTGGCATTGGAGTACGAACACCGGCAACTACGTCCTCACCCTGTGCATTGATCAGGAACTCACCCATAAGCTTGTTCTCGCCAGTTGCAGGATCACGAGTGAAGGCAACACCTGTACCGGACTGATCATTTAAGTTACCGAATACCATTGGCATTACGTTAACAGCGGTTCCCCAGGAATATGGGATATCGTTGTCTCTTCTATATACGTTAGCACGTGGGTTGTCCCATGAACGGAATACAGCCTCGATTGCAAGCTTTAACTGCTCTACTGGATCGGAAGGGAACTCTGTTCCTAACTGATTCTTGTACTCAGCCTTGAACTGCTCTGCTAATTCCTTTAAGTCTGCTGCTGTAAGGTCAACGTCAAACTTAACACCTCTGTCAGCTTTCATCTTGTCGATGAGCTGCTCGAAGTATTTCTTACCAACTTCCATTACAACGTCAGAGAACATCTGAATGAAACGACGATATGAATCGTATACGAATCTCTCAAACTTTGGATCCGGGTTACCAGCGATCATAGCTGCTACTACATCGTCGTTAAGACCAAGGTTAAGGATCGTATCCATCATACCAGGCATAGAAGCACGTGCTCCGGAACGTACAGATACAAGAAGAGGATTCTTAAGATCACCGAACTTCTTGCCGTTCTCTTTTTCCATCCAAGCTACACCTTCCATAGCCTGAGCCATAATTTCATCATTGATTTTACGTCCATCCTCATAGTACTGAGTACATGCCTCAGTTGTGATGGTGAATCCCTGTGGTACTGGAAGACCAATTTCAGTCATCTCAGCAAGGTTAGCACCCTTACCACCGAGAAGGTTACGCATGGTCATGTTACCTTCTTTGAAGGTGTATACCCACTTGTTTGCCATTTGACAATTCCTCCTAATATTTGTTTATTGTATAAATTCGAAAAACGAATAACATGATCCGTTTTTCATAAAGCTGAGCCGTGAACACAGACTTCACGACTATGCTATACTTATTGTAACACAGAATTCGCATTTCGCAAGCATTTTTTACCATAGTTATGCCCCATGAACCACAGAGCCGGACGCAAACCATCCGTTTTGTAATCCACAGGGCAGACTTTTATTTATGCAATATTAAAATTCAAATTTTTTCTCAAAATAAGCATCCAGCTCATCGATTTTAATTCTTTCCTGCTGCATGGTGTCACGGTCACGTACGGTAACGGCTCCATCCTCTTCGGAATCAAAATCATAGGTAACACAGAATGGTGTACCAATCTCATCCTGACGGCGGTAACGCTTTCCGATCGTTCCTCTGTCATCAAACTCACAATTGTATTTCTTTGCCAGCTGGGCATATACTTTTTCCGCACCCTCATTTAACTTCTTGGATAACGGAAGCACACCGATCTTAACCGGAGCAAGTGCCGGATGGAAATGGAAAACGGTCCTTACGTCCGGCTTTTCCTCTGTTCCGATATTTTCCTCATCGTATGCGGCACATAAAAATGCCAGAACCACACGGTCAGCACCAAGTGATGGCTCAATAACATAAGGAATATACTTTTCTCCCTTGGTATCATCAAAATACGTCATATCCTGACCGGACACATTCTGATGCTGTGTCAGATCGTAATCGGTACGGTCAGCAATCCCCCAGAGTTCCCCCCATCCAAACGGGAATAAGAATTCAATATCCGTCGTTCCCTTAGAATAGAAACACAGTTCCTCGGCAGAATGATCACGCAGACGCATCTCGTCTTCCTTGATTCCCAGAGATAACAGCCAGTCACGGCAGAACGCTCTCCAGTACTGAAACCACTCTAAATCGGTACCCGGCTCACAGAAAAATTCCAGCTCCATCTGCTCAAACTCTCTCGTACGGAATGTGAAGTTACCCGGTGTAATCTCATTACGGAAAGACTTACCAATCTGTCCGATTCCAAACGGAATCTTCTTACGGGAAGTTCTCTGCACATTTTTGAAGTTGACGAAAATGCCCTGTGCGGTTTCCGGACGAAGATATACGGTATTTTTTGCATCTTCTGTAACTCCCTGGAATGTCTTAAACATCAGATTAAACTGACGGATGTCTGTAAAATTATGCTTACCGCAGGAAGGACATGGAATGTTATGACTTTCGATAAAATCTACCATTTTCTCATTGGACCATCCATCTACGGATCCGTCCAACTCGATGTTATTCTCCTGTGCAAAATCTTCGATCAGCTTATCTGCACGGAAACGCTCATGACATTCTTTACAATCCATCAGCGGATCAGAAAAACCTCCCAGATGTCCGGAAGCAACCCAGGTCTGTGGGTTCATCAGGATGGCGCAGTCCACACCAACATTGTATGGGTTTTCCTGTATGAACTTCTTCCACCATGCACGCTTCACATTGTTTTTCAGTTCTACACCAAGATTTCCGTAATCCCATGTATTTGCAAGACCTCCGTAGATTTCAGATCCCGGATATACAAAACCTCTTGCTTTTGCTACCTGCACAATTTTGTCCATCGTCTTTTCCATTATGTAATCCTCACATTCTATTATGTATTTTCTGATCCGCCCAAAGGCTGGATCTGAGTTACTTATAAATTATATAGGTATATACCTGACTGAATTCGCCTGTGGCATCATCGGTACTGGCATCTTCCTCCTCAAACTGAAACTTCACTTCGGATTCCTGCTCCGTAACATCGATCAGATCGTCATCGGATACCGCTCCTGTCGTTTCCTCAATCTGTGTGCCTGCTGCCTCTGTGGCACTTTCCGTTCCCTCTGTTGTTTTTTCCGCTGCAAGAAGGGACGTTCCTTCTTTGATCGCAATGGTCTGTGCATCCACATAACTGGTATTTGTCGTGGATACATAACAGATGGTTCCTTTTACTTTTACATTTGTATTTCCACGGATTACAACCACTTTGCAGCTGGAGTCATCCAGAAATGCGCTGCTCTCACACGCTTTGATCTTTCCTTTTTTTACGGATGCAAACGATCCGTCAAAAGAATACCCTGCGGCCAGTGCTTCTGCAACACTTCCCGTATACAGTTCCATATCATTAAATTTCTGATAATCTTCGGCTGTACGGTACGCAATGGTAAGCGTTGCCTTTTTTTCTCCTGTGTCGAGTTTTTTCAGCGAAACGCTTCCCTTTCCGTTTTTCTCATTATAGGTATCTATTTCATTTTTGACATATTCTTTCAATCCGTCTTTATCATATGTCTTTTCGTCAAAATTTTCCACATCGGTAGACACGATTTTTCCATCTTTCAGTACAAAAACTGTGCTTTCATCCGCTTTGTAAGAAGTGCCGCAACCGGTAAACATTCCTACGCTAAGCAGAAATACCAGCACGATCTGACCGAATTTCTTCATGATTTCACAAATCCTCCTCTATTCACAATCCATGATATTATACACTTTTCATATTCCCATTTCAACCGAAAATCGAAAGGGACTTAAAGTCATGATGCACATAATACGCCATATATTCTTTCATAATCATCTTCAGTTCCCTTAGTACTTCCTCTGAAACGGTAAACGAGTATAATCTGGCGACAGGTGTGGATATGATATACTGCATCGTATATCGCGTGGAATCGGAAATATACATGCCCTGTACTTCCTTCGCACAGGTTCTGCAGAAGATGCCTCCCCTTTTCACCGAAAAGAAACACAGGTCTTCTTTCGCATGACAATGCATACAGGCAAACACCTGCGGTCCTTCTCCATTGATGGTTATGGCTTTTAGTTCAAACACTGCACGCACAAGTTCTTTGGAATACCTGCTGTTTTCCAGTGCACGAAACGACTGGTACAAAAGCTTTAACATTTCCCGCTCATCGTTATTTTCCTGACAATAATATTCCGCGAATTCTGCAAAGTAGAACGCAAGCGACGCAGCATCCAGATCCAAAACCAGTTCGCGAAAATAATTCTGAATATTTGCTTTGGTAACATTATAGGAATTTCTTCCCTCAAACACTTCGAATTCGCCAAAGGCAAAGGGATTTGTCGCTGCCAGCAGCTGGCTCGACGGTCGTCTGGAACCTCTGGCAAACGCTGTGATTTTTCCCCTTTCCTTTGTCAGAATCGTTATTCTTTTGTCATAATCATTGACAGGCATGGCTGTTAAAACCATGCCCATCACTATCACAGACTGACTCATACTTCTGCTGTTCCTTCTGTCCGTAACCTCCGCCACTTCCTGCGGCATCCGTCACTTCATTCCGATAAGTCAGATAATCGGTAACTTTTCCTGTTGTCCAGAATGTTTCCCAGGTTTTCTCCATTGCACCTTACCTCCATTACTATCGTCTGCAATGGCGGTAATTCTATTCCCGAAAAATATTGGAAACCCATCATCTGATCTTTATCTTTTATTCTTCCTCCCGATACCCGAAATTTTTAATCAGAAAATCACTGTCTCTCCAGTCTTTCTTCACCTTCACCCAAAGTTTTAAATTCACTTTGGCATCCAGCATTTTTTCCATCTCGTAACGCGCATTGGTTCCGATCTTTTTAAGCATCGACCCCTGCTTTCCGATAATAATTCCCTTGTGGGAATCCCGTTCACACACAATCGTTGCGTCGATATCATACATCTTTCCGCCTTTGCGCGGTTTCATCTGGTCGATGGCAACAGCAATTCCATGCGGTACTTCATCGCTTAACGCATGAAGTGCTTTTTCTCTTATGATCTCCGCACAGATCGCACGCTCCGGCTGATCGGTAATCGTATCCTCGTCATAAAACTGCGGACCATACGGAAGATACTTAAAAATAGAATCAATCACGTCATCCACATTCTGTCCGCGAAGGGCGGAAGTCGGAATAATCTCCGCGAAATCATAAATCTTGCGGTAGGTATCGATAAACTCCAGTACCTTGTCTTTTTCCACGGTATCAACTTTATTGATCACAAGAATCACAGGCGTCTGAACTTTTTTCAGCTGTTCTACAATGTGCTGTTCCCCCGCACCGATAAAATTACTCGGCTCCACCAGCCACAATACGACATCCACCTCGTTCAGTGTCTTTTCTGCAACATTTACCATATATTCACCAAGCTTATTTTTTGCTTTGTGAATTCCCGGCGTGTCAAGAAAAACGATCTGTCCACGCTCCATATCCGTATACACGGTCTGGATCCGGTTTCTGGTTGTCTGCGGCTTATTGGATGTGATTGCAATCTTCTGTCCGATCAGACGGTTCATCAACGTTGATTTTCCTACATTTGGTCTGCCGATAATTGTAACAAACCCTGACTTAAAATTTGCTGCTGTCATTTGTATCTCCTTTATCGTGCTATTCGCACAGTCCCTGAATTGAGGTAAACATACCGCTTTCTTCACGGATTGCATGCTCATTTCCCACTACACACAGACACTGATCGGAAAGGATCGAGGCGATCAGATCCGAAAGACTGCGGATATCTGCCGGTGTCGCTGTCAGTATCTCGTCACGCTCTTTCTGGATTTCCTCATAGGTCAGATGTTCCAGATAAGCAGCCATCGAACGGCTTCCCTTTGCTTCTGGGTTTAACGGTGTATCTAAAGCTCCAAACGTGCCAATGATATATTTTGTCATATCACGCTCATCCGGATCAAAGGATGCTACATATTCCGGAATTTTCTCATAGACGGCATTGGTCTTTGCCAGATTCGGGTCCCGGTAAGATACAAAATAACTGTCTCCGGTTCTAAGGAAAGAACTCATACATCCATATGCACCGCCCTTTACGCGGATATTCATCCACAGATATTCATAGCTTAAAATCATTTTTAAAATCTTTAAGGTTCCGTGATATGCGTATCCATGGCTGATAAAGTTACCGGATCTTGCCACATACTGGATCTGGGAGGCGTCCGTAAATCCCTCATTTTTCTTAGAAAGCACCGGATGGATTGCAGCCTGCGCCGGTGTTCCTTCCGGAAGTTTCTCCAGATACTTCTGCATGATCGGGGAAGCTTTTTCATAAGAGACTTCTTCTCCGGTAAAGCTGACGAGCATTCTCTTTCTGACAAATACTTTTTCTATCAGCTGCTGCAGTTTTTCGGCTACCGCCTGCGGATTCTCTTTCATCTGTTCATCCAGTCTGCGGATCATCTGATTGTATGCAATACCAATTGTCGCATCATTATAAAATGCATAAACAGATTCGTAAGAAAGTGCACGCATTGCAGCTACCGTGTGCCCGCTGCTGCTTAAGTTCACCTGCAGTCTGGATTTCACCTGTGCAATCAGTTCAGCCAGTCGTTTGGTATCGTGCAGATCCGAACTGTTTAAGATTTCCTCTGCCAGTTTCATGGCATGCTCCAGATTGCTCTCAAGCACTTTCATGCGGATCTCAAATTTAACTGCCATCGCATCGTGATTTTTCAGATCCGGATACATGCTGACCCCACTGGTAATTCCGCCGGTATAAATATTGATGGCATTTGCAAGATCGGCATAACTGTAGGATCTGGTATTGACATATCCGAGTACCGCGCGCAGAAGTCCAAGGTACGGAACCTCCTCCTCTGCAATGTCATTGCACTCAAACATCAGAGTAATATAATCGATGCCATTTGCCGGTGCCTCATGCCGGACAACCGGAATTTCTCCCATGTTCTCCTCCTTATTGGAAAACGGCATGGCTTCTTTTTTCATATCCTCTCTGCCAAGCATCGGAATTTTCAACAGATCTTCTTCCTTTGACGGTTCTTCCTGATATTCCCGCAGATGTCTGGTCTGGGCAATCAGCGCCTGCACCTCTTCGTCACTCAATCCGGCCTTGTATGCTGCAAGTTTTTCTGCCAGTGCCTGTTCTTTGGCACGGTTAAGCCCCTTCTCCGGCGCAACCACAACCACAGCACCATGCGCATTGTCAAGCAGATACTTCTGAATCAGATCTTCAAAATATCCGGTTTTGATCTGCTCCCGCAAAAACTGTAATGTATCCAGACATTCCAGATGAATAAACGGCTTGGTATCATCAAACAGCCAGCTTTCCATACACTGCAGTCCATACAAAAGTCCCTTCGGAAATTGTCCGTAATCTGCTTCCCGGAACCGGAATTCCGCACTGTTAATTCCTGCAAGAAGGGAATCCTGATTCAGACCTTCCTTTACCAGCTTCTGTAAGGTTTCCTCGATAATCTGCACAAAACGGGTCTGATCAGACTCATCGGCATTCTTAGCGACAATGGAGAACATCGGCTGAAGCATGCCATCCTCAAAAGATCCGTAGACATCTTCCCCGATTCCCGCATCAATCAGTGCCTGGCGTACCGGTGCTCCCGGCGCACTGACAAGGACATAATCCAGTACCGAAAATGCCTGATACAATTCACGGTCAAGAACGGTTCCCACCACTTTATTGTAAGAAAGATACGTGTGCTTCTCCTCCGGTTCATCCTCTGTGATCGGATACGTTCTGCGCTCGGATACTACCGCGTCAAATGGCTTTTGCAACTGGATTTGTGAATGTACTTCCACTTCATTTGCATCATAATGGCTTAAATATTCCTCATCCAGCCAGGTGAGCCTCTCTTCTATATCCATATCTCCATACAGATAAATATAGGAGTTGCATGGGTGATAATATTTGTGATAAAACGCAAGATAATTTTCATACGTCAGTTCCGGTATTTTTTCCGGGTTTCCTCCGGAATTTTTGCTGTAGGTATTGTCCGGAAACAGTGCTTCCATAATTGCCGTCTCAAGTACTTCATCCGGGGAGGAATATGCCCCCTTCATTTCATTGTATACGACGCCGTTGATGGTCAGCGGTGCATCTTCTGACTCCAGCTCATAGTGCCAGCCTTCCTGCATAAAAATCTCTTTATACTTTGTAATATTTGGATGGAATACCGCATCCAGATATACCTCCATCAGATTTTTAAAATCCCGCTCATTATAACTTGCTACCGGATACAGTGTTTTTTCCGGATATGTCATTGCATTCAAAAACGTATTGAGTGACCCTTTGGCAAGCTCAATAAAAGGGTCTTTGACCGGAAATTTATCCGATCCGCAAAGCGTGGTATGCTCGATAATATGCGGAACTCCTGTCTCATCTTCCGGGGGTGTCCGAAATCCGATCGAAAACACCTTATTGTCATCTTCATTGGAAATGACACACACGCGTGCTCCGCTTTTTTTGTGTCGCAGAATATATCCCATGGATTCAATATCTGCAATCTTTCTTACTTCTATTATTTCATATGCTGACAATTTCAATTTATCCATATTTCTCATCCTTCCATTTTTATTTCAACGGAATAGTTTTATTCTTTCCGAATCGATACATCCATCTGTGGGAATGGAATCGAAATTCCATTTTCATCCAGTGCATTTTTCATCTGCTCCAGCAAACGCCACCGCACCGGCCAGTAATCTTCTGTTTTTACCCATACGCGAATGCCCATATCTACGGCACTATCCCCCAGATCCGATACAAAAATATCGACCGGTTCATCCTTTATCACTGCGGTTTCTGTCTTTACCACACCCTCAAGCACTGCTTTAACCTTTGACAAATCCGATGCATAGCCAACCCCGACGGTCAGATCAATCCGTCGCATATCCATATGGCTGTAATTGGTAATACTGCTGTTGGACAGACTTCCATTCGGAATCAGGATCAGTTTGTTATCAATGGTAAGCAGCTTGGTGTAAAAAATCGTAATCTCCTTGACAGTGCCCTCTTCTGATGAAGCATTATCCAATATATAATCGCCTACCACAAATGGTTTCAGTAACAAAATCAGAACACCACCGGCAAAATTAGAAAGGCTTCCCTGCAGTGCCAGTCCCATGGTAAGTCCTGCGGACCCCAGCACGGCAATCACAGAGCTTGTCGTCACGCCAAACTGCCCCAGAATAATCATTGCCAGCACAAAATAGAGCGCATATTTCACAAAAGAACTCAGAAAGGAAACCACACCGGCTTCTACTTTTCCGCGCTCTAAGAAACGGCGCACCATTTTCACCAGCATTTTGATCATCCGGCTGCCTACCAGAAGAATAATCACTGCAATCATCAGCTGAACGAGAAACCCCAGCAGAGATGGTGTCAGATCCTGTAAATATTTCCGGATAATTCCCGGATTTTTCGCCACTTCATTTAACACTTCACTCTCGGTGCTAAGCTGTGTCAGTTGGTCTGTTATTAAAATTCCCAATGTATTTCTCCATTTATGTTTTATAATGCTATTCTTTAAATCTCATGTATGAATAATCCACTGCGAAGTTTCGGCTCAAACCAGGTAGATTTCGGCGGCATGAGACGTCCCGCATCTGCCACAGCAAATAACTCCTGAATGGATGTCGGATACATGGCAAATGCAACCTTACAGTCCTCATGGCATCTTCTTTCTAACTCTTTCATGCCGCGTATTCCGCCGACAAAATCAATTCTTTTATCTGTCTTTGGATCACCGATTCCAAGTACCGGTGCCAAAAGTACATTCTGCAATACCGATACGTCCAGTCCTTCTACCGGATCCTCCGGAACCGACTCCGGGCGCATGGTACAACGATACCATTTATCAGAAAGGAACATGGAAAACTGTCCCTTTTTCACCGGTCGTACATCGTTTCCATTTTCGATTTTCTGCACATCAAAGAGTTCCTGCATTTTTGATAAAAATGCCTCTTCGGTCATACCGCCCAGATCCCGTACCACACGGTTGTAATCCATGATCATCAGTTCCTCATCTGGGAATAAAACGGAAAGGAAATAATTAAATTCTTCTTTTCCGGTATATCCCGGATGTTCTTCTCTCCGCTTAAATCCGACTTTTACCGCAGAAGCAGCTCTGTGATGTCCGTCTGCAATATAGATTTCCCCAATCTGTGCAAATGCATTCCGGATCGTTTTGATATCTTCCGGATCGGATATTACAAAAACACGGTGGCGAATACCATCTTCCGCAACAAAATCATATAAGGCATCCTGTTTCTTTGTCTTTGCCACAACCTCATTGATCACGGCATTGGCACGGTATGCCAGAAAAATCGGTCCGGTCTGTGCACTGCACGTATCTACGTGACAGATACGATCCTGTTCCTTATCCGCACGGGTATTCTCATGTTTTTTGATGACCTGATTCGCATAATCATCAATGGATGCACATGCTGCAATGCCGGTCTGTGTTCTTCCATCCATCGTCAGTTCATATATGTAATAACATTCTCTGTTATCCCGAATAAATGTGCCGTCAGCGATCCAGTCTTTTAACATCTGTGCCGCTTTGGCATATACTCTGTCATCATAGGTATCGACATCATCCGGAAACTGTGTCTCCGCACGGTCAATTGCCAGAAATGACTTTGGATTTTTTGCCACAACTTCTTTTGCTTCTTCTCTGTTATATACATCATATGGTAATGCAGCCACTGCAGATACTACATCTTCTGCCGGTCTGACACATACAAATGGTTTTATGTCTGCCATATTATCCTCCATAAATTGTGCTGGTTTCTATACCTTTCTAGTATAATGGAAAAAATACGTTTATACAAGAAAAAATATGGCGGTTCTTTCGAACCGCCATACAGCAAAATGCTTATCTTTTCTGTTATTTTACAACGCGTACACGCAATACATCGTCAATTGCCTGCAGTTTTTTCAGCACATCATCGGTAATTTTGGAATCCACATCGATCAGTGCATATGCATAGTCACCCTTTGCCTTATTTGTCATATCTGACACATTGATATCTGCCTCTCCAAGAACGGTCGTATACTGGCCGATCATACCCTTGACATTCTTGTGCAGAATTGCAACACGTCCGGCTGTGGTACATGCTCCCATGTTGCAGTCCGGATAATTGACAGAATGGGTAATATTACCATTCTCCATGTAGTCACGAATCTCACGGACAGCCATAATTGCGCAGTTGTCTTCAGACTCTGCTGTAGATGCTCCAAGATGTGGAGTGACAATACATCCCTTTGCCCCAACGGTTGTAGTATTCGGGAAATCAGAAACATATTTCTTAATCTTTCCTGCAGCCAGCGCATCAACCATTGCCTCTTCGTCTACCAGCAGATCTCTTGCAAAGTTTAATACAATTGCGGTAGGCTTCATCATTGTGATCGCATTGGCATCAATCATCTTTCTGGTAGAATCCAAAAGAGGTACATGGATCGTAATGTAATCGCACTCTTTGTAAATATCTTCTACATTGCTGATATGCTTTACGCTTCTGGATAAGTTCCATGCAGCATTGACAGAAATATATGGATCATATCCATATACTTCCATACCCATATGGGTTGCGGCATTTGCTACGAGCACACCGATGGCTCCAAGTCCGATGACACCTAATTTCTTTCCGGAAATCTCTGTTCCTGCAAAGTTCTTCTTCTGTTTCTCTGCAGTTTTTGCAATGTTATCATCGTTCTGGTTTGCCAGACACCAGTCAATACCACCGACAATATCGCGGGATGCATATAACATTCCTGCAAAAACAAGTTCTTTTACACCATTGGCATTTGCACCCGGTGTATTAAATACAACGATACCTTTGTCAGCACATTTGTCAAGCGGAATATTGTTGACACCTGCACCGGCGCGGGCAACTGCAAGCAGTGAATCCGGAAGATCCAGATCGTGCATTGCCGCACTGCGGACAAGTGCTGCATCAGCGCCTGCCAGATCGTCTACTTTTTTGTAATCATCAGAAAATAAATCCAGACCTACCCCAGCGATAGGATTTAAGCATGTATAATTAAACATTTTATGCATTCTCCTTCTCAAATTTCTTCATGAACGCAACAAGCTTTTCTACGCCCTCTTTTGGCATTGCGTTGTAAATGGATGCACGCATACCACCAACGGTACGATGTCCTTTCAGGTTTACGAAGCCAGCCTCGGTTGCCTCTTTTACGAATTTCGCATCCATATCCTTGTCTCCGGTTACGAACGGTACATTCATCAGTGAACGGTCTTCTTTTCTGACAGTTCCCTTGAACAGTTTGCTCTCATCCAGGAAATCATAAAGGATCTTTGCTTTTTCAATGTTGCGTCTCTGCATTTCCTCTAAGCCGCCCATCTTTTTCAGCCACTTAAAGACTTTACCGCAGATATAAATGCCGTAGCATGGCGGTGTGTTGTACAGGCTGTCTTTGTCTGCCTGTGTCTTCCACTTGAGCATGGTTGGTGTGCCAGGAAGTACATCATCTGTAATCAGGTCTTCCCGTGCAATTACGATTACAACACCTGCCGGTCCGATATTCTTCTGTACGCCACCATAGATTACGCCATACTTTGTCACATCTACAGGCTCAGATAAGAAGCAGGAAGATACATCTGCTACCAGTGTCTTTCCCTTTGTGTTTGGAAGCTTCTTGTATTTGGTTCCGTAAATGGTGTTGTTCTCACAGATATAAACGTAATCCAGATCATCCGGAATATCCAGATCGGAACAATCCGGAATATAAGAGAATGTCTGATCTGCAGAGGATGCAAGCTCAATTACCTCTCCGTACATCTGTGCTTCCTGATAAGCCTTCTTTGCCCACTGTCCTGTGACAATGTATCCGGCTTTCTTATTCTTCATCAGATTCATAGGAACTGCTGCAAACTGCTGGGATGCTCCACCCTGTAAGAACAATACCTTATAATTATCTGGAATGTTCATCAGCTCTCTTAAATCTTTTTCTGCATCCTTGATGATGTCATCGAATACTTTGGATCTGTGGCTCATTTCCATAACGGACATGCCGCATCCTCTGTAATCCAACATTTCATCTGCTGCTTCCTGCAGTACCTCCTCCGGCAATACTGCCGGTCCTGCTGAGAAATTGTATACTCTGCTCATTTCAAACTTCCTCCTATATTTTACTATGCTGTTGCTTATTTATTCTTGCCCTCGAAATCTTTTCCATCGAAACATTCATTGATCGGAGCCCCCGGTGCAACCATCGGCCATACCTTGTCATCCGAATCCACAATTGCGTCAATTACAAACGGCGTCTTACTTTCCAATGCTTCCTGAAAAGCTGCGTTAAACTCTTCCTGTGTTGTCACACGCCGGGCAGCTGCGCCCATCGCCTCTGCAATCTTTACGTAGTCCACACCGTCATCTAAAACCGTTGCGGAATAATGCTGTTTATAGAAAAGTGTCTGCCACTGGCGGACCATTCCGAGTACATGGTTATTGACAATCACTTCAATCAACGGAAGCTTTTGTCTGGATGCTGTTGCAAGTTCATTCATATTCATGCGGAAACATCCGTCTCCCGCAATATTGATCACCTGCTTATCCGGATTTGCAGTCTGTGCACCAATTGCAGCGCCAAGACCATACCCCATCGTACCAAGACCTCCGGATGTCAGCAGGGTTCTTGGTTTACTGTATTTAAAATACTGTGCAGCCCACATCTGATGCTGACCGACTTCCGTGACCATAATGGCATCTTTTGCCATCTCATAGATCTTTGCGATCATAAACGGACCACTTAACCCTTCCTTTGGAATGGTCATAGGATACATCTTCTGATAATCCGCAATATGGGAAAGCCACTCGGTATGTTTCTGCTGCTCAAGTTTTTCATTCAGCTTTCCGAGGACGATTGCCACATCCCCGATAATGCTGTGATTTACGATAATATTTTTATTGATTTCTACCGGATCAATATCAATCTGCAGAATCTTTGCCTGTTTTGCAAATTTCTTTGGATTTCCAAGTACACGGTCAGAAAAACGAACACCAACTGCGATCAGAAGATCACATTCACTGACACCGAGATTGGACGTCTTTGTTCCGTGCATTCCAAGCATTCCGGTATAGTTTTCTGATGTTCCATCATATGCACCTTTTCCCATCAGTGTGTCGCAGACCGGTGCATCTGTTTTTTCTACAAATGTCTTTAATACTTCACTGGCTCCGGAAAGGATTGCTCCTCCTCCGACAAATATGTACGGCTTCTTTGCCTTTTCAATCATCTGGATGGCTTTCTTTAAATCATCCTCATTGAATGCCGAACAATCCGGCTGCGGCATTTTTGGCTCTTTCTTTATATACTCTGTTTTGTTGGCAGTCACATCCTTGGTGATATCTACCAGAACCGGGCCCGGGCGTCCTTTCCGCGCAATGGAAAAAGCTCTGCGAATCGTATCGGCAAGTTTTGTTACATCTTTTACAATAAAACTGTATTTTGTAATCGGTGTTGTGATGCCAGCAATATCAATTTCCTGAAAACTGTCTTTTCCGAGGAGTGATACCCCAACATTGCAAGTGATTGCCACGATCGGAATGGAATCCATATACGCAGTTGCGATACCGGTCACCAGATTGGTAGCTCCCGGTCCGCTTGTTGCCATACAGACTCCGACTTTTCCTGTACTTCTGGCATATCCGTCTGCTGCATGGGAAGCCCCCTGCTCATGCGATGTAAGTACATGCCGGATTTCCGGATGTTTGTATAATTCATCATAAACGTTCAGGATTGCACCGCCCGGATATCCGAAAACGGTATCTACACCCTGTTCTTTCAGGCATTCTATAATCACCTGTGATCCTGTCAACTGCATTTTCTAACCCTCTATCCTTTATTTCTCTTCTGGCACTTCCAAGACAGCTCCACGGTTTCCGGAAGTAACCAGTGCAGAATATCTCTTAAGATATCCGGTGGTAACCTTCGGCTCTCTCGGCTGCCATTTTGCACGTCGTGCGGCCATCTCTTCATCCGAAACATCTACGTTCAATGTCATCTCCGGGATATTGATCTTTATGATATCGCCCTCTTCTACCAGAGCAATCGGTCCCCCAACTGCTGCTTCCGGAGAAACATGTCCGATGGATGCGCCTCTGGATGCACCGGAAAAACGTCCGTCGGTAATCAGGGCAACGGAACTGCCAAGCCCCATACCGGCAATCGCAGAAGTCGGATTTAACATTTCTCTCATACCAGGTCCGCCCTTCGGTCCCTCATAGCGGATGACAACGACATCACCCTCTACAATCTTGCCGCCCTTGATCGCTGCGATAGCATCTTCCTCACACTCAAAGACTCTTGCCGGTCCTTCATGAACCATCATCTCATCGACAACAGCAGAACGCTTAACCACCGAACCATCCGGTGCCAGATTTCCTTTCAGAACAGCCAGACCACCGGTCTTGGAATATGGATGATCAACCGGACGGATGACTTCCGGATTGCGGTTCACTGCGTTTGCAATGTTCTCTCCGATCGTCTTTCCGGTTACGGTCATACAATCGGTATTCAGCAGACCGATATCTGCCAGTTCTTTCATCACTGCATATACACCGCCGGCTTCATTGAGATCCTCCATATAAGTAGGACCAGCCGGTGCCAGATGGCAGAGGTTTGGTGTCTTTTCGCTGATCGGGTTTGCAAAGCTGATATCAAAATCAAAACCAATCTCATGCGCGATCGCCGGCAGATGCAGCATGGAGTTTGTGGAACATCCCAGTGCCATATCTACCGTCAGTGCATTTAAGATGGACTCTTTTGTAATAATATCACGCGCGCAGATATTCTTGCGGAACATATCCATAACTGCCATACCTGCATGTTTTGCAAGTTTGATACGTTCCGAGTAAACAGCCGGAATCGTTCCGTTTCCGCGAAGTCCCATACCAAGAGCTTCGGTCAGACAGTTCATAGAGTTTGCGGTATACATGCCGGAGCAGGACCCACAGGTCGGGCAGACTTTATTCTCATATTCAAGTACATCATCCTCTGTCATGGTTCCTGCTGCGTAAGATCCGACTGCCTCAAACATGGAAGAAAGACTTCTCTTCTTTCCCTGCACATGTCCGGCAAGCATCGGTCCGCCGGATACAAATACGGTCGGAAGATTCAGACGGGCAGCTGCCATCAGAAGCCCCGGTACATTCTTATCACAGTTTGGCACCATAACCAGTGCATCAAACTGATGGGCGATAGCCATACACTCCGTGGAATCTGCAATCAGGTCTCTGGTAACCAGAGAATATTTCATGCCGACATGTCCCATGGCAATACCATCACATACCGCGATTGCCGGAAATACAACCGGTACGCCACCTGCTTCCGCAACGCCGAGTTTTACGGCGTTTACAATTTTATCAATATTCATATGACCCGGAACAATTTCATTGTAGGAACTTACAATTCCGACCATTGGTTTTTTTAATTCTTCTGCGGTAAATCCGAGCGCATTGAAAAGACTGCGCGCCGGAGCCTGCTGCATACCGCTCCTTGCGTTATCACTTATCATATTATGTTCTCCTTAAACTCTCTCTGCGATCAGGTCGCCCATCTTTGCTGTACCAACCTGTTTAATCCCTTCTATGCTCTCTCCTGCCTGCGGCATGATATCAATGGTACGATATCCTTCTTTTAATACCTGTTTCACGGCATTCTCAATCGCATCAGCCTCTTTATCCAGATCAAACGTATAGCGAAGCATCATGGCTGCACTTAAAATGGTTGCAATCGGGTTGGCAATGCCTTTTCCGGCAATATCCGGTGCAGACCCGCCACTCGGCTCATATAAACCGAATTTGGTATCATTCAAACTTGCGGATGATAACATACCGATGGAACCGGTCACCATGGAAGCCTCATCGGATAAAATATCTCCAAACATATTCTCCGTCAGAATCACGTCAAACTGTTTTGGATCTTTCACAAGCTGCATTGCACAGTTATCGACAAGCATATGCTCATACGTTACTTCCGGATAATCTTTTGCAACTTCTTCTACAATTTTTCTCCAGAGCCGGGAAGAATCCAGAACATTTGCCTTATCCACGGAAGTTACCTTTTTGCGGCGCTTCATTGCAATGTCAAAACCTCGCTTTGCAATTCTGCGGATCTCATTTTCATTGTAGGTAAGTGTATCGGTTGCTGTCGTCACGCCATCTACTTCCTCTGTCTTTCGCGCTCCGAAATACAAACCGCCTGTCAGCTCACGCATAATCATCATATCAAATCCTGTTCCGATGATATCATCACGCAGTGGACATGCAGCCTTTAATTCTTCATATAAATATGCCGGGCGAAGGTTTGCAAACAGATTGAGCGATTTACGCAGCTTTAAAAGTCCTGCCTCCGGACGAAGCTCCGGTGCTAACTTGTACCACGGGGATGTGGAAGTATTTCCTCCGATAGATCCCATCAGTACCGCATCACTTGCTTTTGCTGCCGCAATCGCATCATCGGTCAAAGGAACTCCGGTTGCATCAATCGAGCATCCACCCATCAGGATATCCGTATAGTGAAATGAATGACCATATTTTTTCCCAATCTGGTCTAATACTTTTTTTGCCTCTGTAACGATCTCTGGTCCAATACCGTCTCCCGAGATCACACCAATTTGACATTCCATTGCTTTTCCTCTTTTCTACTCTGCTGTTTCAAAGTCTATTACCTATTAATATATAGCAACAGGGCCTTCTTTTCAACTAAAAATCCATTTTACTTTTTCATAAATAATATAATCTGAGATTATAATAGATCTTTTTTATTATTCTGAATTGAAAAAGGAATGCAAAAAGGTGCCGCAAATGCGACACCCTCTCTCATGTTCTTTATGATGCAGATTCTGCTTTTTCCACATCTGCAATTGCAGCTTTCTGCATTGGAATACGACAGTTTTTGTTGTTTCCGAACTCTACGATAACGGTATCATCTACAATATCAATAATTGTTCCATAGAAACCGGATGTAGTAAGAACGGTGTCTCCCACAGCTACTTCAGAAAGCATCAGGTCTTTTTTCTTCTGCTCCTTCTTCTGTGGACGAATCATCAGAAAATACATAAATCCGAAGATTACTACCAGCCAGATAATCATACCAAACATGCCCATTCCGCCAGAAGCGGAAGCGCTGCTATTTGCTAAAATTGCGCTCATCAATGTTTCCTCCTATATTCAAATACTAAAACCCATTCTACACAACTTCCGTTCTTTGGGCAAGCCTTTTTGGCTTTTTTAGACATTTTTTATACTTGACTGTCCCATCCGGTACAGTTTTTCTTCTTTGTAGGAAGCAAAATTTCCGGCATCGAGAGCATCCCGGATCTCTTCCATCATGGTATTGTAAAAATACAGGTTATGAAGAACACACAGGCGCATGCCAAGCATTTCCTTTGCTTTTAACAGATGCCGGATATAGGCTCTGCTGTAGTGCCGGCATGCCGGACACTGGCAGCCCTCCTCAATCGGACGCATGTCTTTTTCGTATTTCTGGTTAAACAGATTCAACTTTC
>OGZZ01001054.1_pt1 | contig 20822 bp, 17 predicted proteins | sample 1577021 | NCBI WGS metagenome assembly OGZZ01 (sample SAMEA3541526, study PRJEB24748) | human gut metagenome | biome: human gut; feature: human-associated habitat; material: faeces | place: China | collected 2012
ATCCTTTATTAGAAACTGTGTCATGCGTTCACCTCCTTCCGTTGTCAGAATAGATACCGGTTATTCCCCAAGAAAATCCCAGTCAAGGTCTGCATCTTCCGGTTCGGATGCTGCAACAGCTACCTGCGGTGTAATCTGAGCAATACCAACCATACAGCCTGCCAAATATACCGGTAGGGTCCTGTTCATGGCATTTTCCACCGCTGTTACAATCTGCTCCACGAAGCGTTCCTCACGCTCTCTGGTTTCCAGATACGGCTCATCTTGCTTCTTGTAGTAACGGTCAAAGTAGTCCACCAGAGAAATGGCGATAATCTGGCTGTAGGATTTGAATTTCTTTTTATCCATCGTTTGCAGATACTGCCACGCCCGGTTCTGCACATCCTTGTCCAGATTGAAACGAAGATTTGTGCTGCGGATATTCTCACTCATGCTTACTCCTTCCTGCGAAGGCTGGCATGGGCGAGATATTCATATCCCTTAGCAGTCGCACAAATATCATCCAGAATGGTTACACGGGTTTCATCGTACTGCCCGAAGTTTCTGACCAGACAGCCACCACCGCCAACAATATACAGTCGCATCAGTTCCGGATTGTATTCATAGCGGCGGAGTGTGGCGAAAATATCCGCTACATACCTTTTCGCAATGGCAGTGATACAGTCCAGATAAGGCTTGCCGATGTCCGCTGTTCCATAGCGAAGCACCTGCTCAATGGTGACTTCTTCGATTTTGACACCAAAGCTGTCCAGCACGGCATTTTTAGCAGCGATCATACACTGGTTCACACCAAACTTCTCTGTCCAACAACGGCTCTCCACCGCCTTTTTATTGTTGATATAGAGAATGTTCATGGTGCCGTTTCCGATGTCTGCAAGGAGATTGGTTCCCTTGAAATCGCCCAATCTGCTGACAATAGCGGGATAACCTTGAGGGAACAAACTGCATCCGACAAAATGGAGCTTGTACTCCTTACCATTGAAATGGAAAGATACATATTCATTGCGGAGCAGGTAAGTTCGGAAATCTTCACGCTGTTTGCGAACCCAGGTCAGCGGCAGACCGGCAGCCAGATGAACATCTGCTTCACGGATGCCATACGCATTCAGCTCTCTGGCAACTGCCATCAGAGTCAAAAGATAATAGTCCTCATCCATGGCTTTGTCCGGAATAAATTCCTTGTGTCCCTCTCCGATGCGGTAATAGGTGCCGTTGTATTCCAGAATGTTACCGGAGAAAATCGGTTCTGTGTCATAGGCAGTAATGCCGGTAGGGGTGACGGTGTTTGCTGTTTTGATGTTGCCGTAGCCATGATCTACGGCGATAATTTTGATGCTTTTCAGTTCTTTCATTTGCTTAATTCCTCCTCAAAAAATTTGATAGTCATAAAAAATGCCCTCTTTTCAGTAGATTTGCTTTGAAGTGGCACCGGATTTTTGAATTTGGTGCTGTTTTCATTGCAATTTCATTCTACTGGAAAGAGGGCAAAAGCACATTGAGCGTGGATTGAGTGGAAATTGAGCAAAAAAAGAAGCAGCCACACACCGTAGTGCATGACTGCTATACAAAATCATTTTTCCTTTTATTCTTTTGGCAAATAACTTTTGTCTATTGAAAGATTAACACAAGTTGCTACTGCAATATAGATTACTAAAATAATAGCCTCTAATACCAAAGTATTATACGGACGAGGGTAGAATCCTGCCGCAACACTTACGATAAATCTAATCGGGAAATAAAGTCCCAACCAAGTAGAAATTTTGTAAAACTTTCTACGGAAGTTCTTTGTTTTTTCTGTTGCACTGGATACTTTCTTCTGATACGCATATTCAAACCCGCCAATGGCTGCAACAAACGGCAGGAAACTTAGAAATGCAAAAAACACATTTTGAAGAATGAACATTGTCATAAACTGCATCAAAAGTATCATCACTTCAAGTGTCACCAGATAGATCATAATCTGACCGAGATTATCGTTTTGAACTTCTTTTATCTTCGGCAAGTCATTATCACTTTGGTAATCATCGTTCAGTAAGTAATCTGTTGTAACATCAAACAGCTTGCTAAGTTGAAGAATGTTATTTGCATCAGGCATCGCAGCTCCTGATTCCCAACGAGAAATAGCTTGTCTTGATACATCCAGTTTTTCAGCCAAATCCTCCTGAGACATTCCATTGGACTTTCTCAGTCCTACAATTTTATCAGATAGTTTCATATGAAATCCTCCTTTGCTTGGTGACTTCATTGTACTTAAAATCACTATAATTCACCACCACACCGACTTTGCATATCCGCAACAAGAGTTTACATTGTACTATTTTTCAAGAATTTGCGGGTCAAGAAGGAAATCATAGATATTCACGGTCAAAATACCATAGTTATCATAGTACGGCTGTACAATATCTTTTGTAATAACAATCTTCTTGAAAGAATCGTCTATCTTTCTAAACGGTCTGATTTCCTGAGTACGTTTCGCTTCATCAGGTAATGAATAAGCTGACTGGATATAATATCTGGAAGAACCGAGATTGCATACAAAATCAACTTCCAGCTGTTTACGGGTTACCTTTCCTTCTTGGTCTTTTTCCGCAATAATAACAACACCAACGTCCACGCTGTATCCACGCATACGCAGTTCGTTATAAATCACATTTTCCATGGAATGTGTCTGCTCAAACTGACGGAAGTTAATCCTTGCGTTGCGAAGCCCAAGATCAGAGAAATAGTATTTCTTTGGAGTTTCAATGTATGCCTTACCCTTGATATCATAACGCTGTGCAGATTCAATCAAAAAAGAATCCTCAAAATAATCCAGATATTTCTTAATGGTAGCGGAAGTGATTCTGGATTTCTTTACGGTCTTAAATGTATTTTTAAGCTTTTCAGGATTAGTCAATGAGCCAATCGCAGATGAGAGGATATTCAACAAATCCTCCAACTCCCCAATATTTTTAACACGGTTTCTCTTGGTAATATCCCGAATATAAATTTCGTTGAATAAATTCTGCAATGCAGCTGCCTTATCATTTGCACCTTCACGAAGGACTACCAGAGGAATACCTCCATATAACATATACTCAGAAAGCCCCATGTATTTGTCGCCATTGTAAACATTCATAAACTCTGCAAAGCTCAAAGGGTACATATGAATCTCATCACCACGACCGGCAAATTCGGTAGCGATGTCTTTTGACAGGAGCTTTGCATTGCTCCCGGTTACAAATACATCCATATTATCTTTTCGCAGATACCCATTCAGAACCGCTTCAAAGCAATCAAGCATCTGAATCTCATCAAGAAGCAAGTAGTACATTCCGTCATCAGCGACTTTGGAACGGATATAAGCCATGAACTTTTCCGGATCAATCCCACGCTTTTCTTTTTGAATCTGTATCAGACTTTCACCAATCAGGTAAAGGTCATCTGCAGAGTCAAAAGCGAAACGGATGATATGATCAGCATTCACACCATTATTCAACAAATGATGGTAAAAAAGATTATTCAATAAATAAGATTTGCCACATCTGCGAATACCGGTAATCACCTTAATTAAGCCATTATGCTTTCTTTTTATCAGTTTGTCCAAATAGAAATCTCTGCTAATTTCCATGCAGCAAGCCTCCTTGGAATATATTTTTACAACCTTTTACACTTTTCTATTCTATTATAGCCGCAGGAATATGGAAAAACAAGATACAGAATCACTTCTGAAATAGATTTTTGCAACTTTTCACATTTTTCTATTTCAAAATTTTCTTACAGGATATATTCCATCTGTCTCTCTTTGGTTTTCAATCCCATTTTTTCATAAAATCTTTCTGCTGAAGTATTTCCTGACCACACATTAAGTGTCACTTCATAGCACCCCAGACGTTTCGCTTCACTCTTGACATATTCAAACAGGCTTTCGCCTACATGCTGTCCTCTGGTTTTGGCATCAACACACAGATCATCGATAAAAAGTGATGTAAATGGTAAATTCATCATTTGTATACTTTGTCGTTCCCGGAATAAAAATATCAGGTCTTATATCTGCATGGATCTGAAGCACCTGCTCTAATAATTCCATTAATCTTGGAATGTCTTTTTCATTTGCTCTTCTAATGTTCATCTTCTGCGCCTCCATAAACTTCTTCCAGTATAGGTGGAATAAATGTTGCGTTTTGCATTGTACACCCTCTTGGTCCAATCCAATTCTGGGTAGTTCTTATCTTTCCAGGTGTTTTCTGTGATCCCCGTACACTGTCCAATATGATCTTATGCATTTCATTCACAAGTTCATAACATATTTGTTTTCCTGACTTTAAATATGCTCCAGCATATTCTATCGTTCTTTTCAGATTTTGTATTTCCTGATTATCATCTGTTTTTTTCATATACTTTAAGTAATACATTTCATCCTGAGAAATCTGCGTTCCACTTTTCTGGGGAGTAGACGGAGTGTGGTACAGTATGCCGATTTCTGACATAACCGCCAGCATCATTGCCGGAAGCATGCTCTACAGTCAGTTCCAGAAATTCAAACGACACGCTGCCGAAACCGGAATCGAAATAAAATAAAAGACAAAAAAGTGACATTTTTCCGCAGAAAGAATTATATTTGTTGTGTATCAACTAAAGAGTTACACTATGGACGGACACTATGTTATCAATCTCGGACGCCAGCTGGGCAGCGGCGGAAAAGAAATAGGTGAAAAATTAGCGAATGACTTAGGCATTGCCTTTTACGATAAAGAGCTTATCAACTTAGCTTCTGAAGAGAGCGGACTTTGCAAGGAATTTTTCGAAAAAGCTGATGAGAAAGCTTCTCAAACCATTTTAGGAGGATTATTCGGAACCCGTTTCCCGTTTATTACAGAAGGAGCCTATCCGTACAACTCCTATCTCAGCAACGATTCTCTGTTCAAAATTCAGAGTGATGTCATCCGTCATCTGGCAGAAAAGCAATCGTGCCTTTTCGTGGGAAGATGTGCTGACTACATTTTGCGCGACCATCCCAGATGTGCCAACGTCTTTGTGTCAGCCTCACCGGAAGCCCGTATTGAGCGACTGATGAAACTGCACCACATCAGCGCGGAAGATGCAGAAGACTTGATGGAAAAAGCGGACAAGAAACGTTCTTCCTATTACAACTACTACAGCTACAAGACATGGGGAGCAGCTGCTACCTATCATCTATGTATCGATTCTTCTGTATTAGGTATTGATGGTACCGTGGAATTCATCAAGAATTTTGTCAAGCTGAAACTTCATCTGTAAGAAAAGATAAAGACATAAAAAATAGAGAGGCTGTTCAACTGAGATTGAGCAGCCTCTCTATTTTTATACGAAACAAGCCATTCGGAATCTGACTTTTATAAAAATCCAGTACTTCTTAGGCAGTACTGGAGTACTCCCCTGAAAGTACTGCAGTACTTTCTAAGAAGTATTATAGTACTGCCTAAGAAGTACTGAGAACTTTGACTTTTCCTGATACAACTAGACGTTTTTTCTTTTTATAAACTGGAACAGTAGACACTTTGTACTCGTGTATCTGAGAAGGACTATTGTTTCATCAAGTAAGCTTTAAATGCCGCAAAGTCTTTCGACATCGGTACACTCTGTTTGGTACCTTTCATGAATGCCTGAAGCTTTTCCGGTATTTTTACTTCCACTCCAATGATGCTTTCCACTGTTTGAAGGAATTTTGCCGGATGAGCTGTTTCCAGGAACAAACCGACTTCCCCTTCTTTCAGTTCTTCTGCCAACGCACGGTATCCGCATGCACCGTGAGGATCGAGCAGATAACCTGTTTCTTCATAAACCTTCTGCACCGTTTCACGTATCTGCTCATCGGTATAGGTTTCGCCGCTGATTTCAGAAGCAATGGCATCGTGACTACCTTCGTACAAATCCAGTACCCGGGCAAAATTACTGGGGTCGCCTACATCCATAGCATTGGCAATAGTAGCCACCGACGGACGCGGACAATACTCTCCTGTCTTTAGGTATTGATAGAATATATCGTTACGATTATTAGCGGCAATAAAGCGTTTCACCGGAAGTCCCATACGCTTGCCAAACAATCCGGCTGTAATATTTCCGAAGTTACCGCTCGGCACACAAACCACCAGGTTATCGGCCTTACCGATTTTTTTCATCTGCGCATAGGCATAGAAATAATAAAAGGCCTGCGGCAGGAAACGGGCCACATTGATAGAGTTGGCAGATGTCAACTGCATGTGCTCGTTCAATTCTTTATCCATGAACGCATTTTTCACCAACGCCTGGCAGTCATCGAACGTACCGTCCACTTCGACCGCTGTGATATTACGTCCTAAGGTCGTGAATTGTTTTTCCTGAATTTCACTGACCTTTCCTTTCGGATAAAGCACATACACATGAATGCCTTCCACTCCAAGGAAACCATTTGCCACCGCACTTCCCGTATCCCCGGATGTAGCTACCAGCACATTGACCTGCTTCTTTCCTTCCTTACGGATAAAGTATCCCAACAGGCGGGCCATAAAACGACCACCTACATCTTTAAAAGCCAATGTAGGTCCGTGGAACAGCTCCAAAGAATAAATATTGTCTTTTACTTTTACTGCCGGTACATCAAAGTTCAATGTGTCATACACAATCTGTTTCAATGTTTCTGCCGGTACATCTTCTCCAAAAAAAGCATCTGCTACTTTATAAGCTATTTCTGGAAAAGAAAATGTCTCAATCTCGTCATAGAACGATTGTGGCAAGGGTTTAATCTGACGGGGCATATATAAACCCTTATCTGAAGCCAGTCCTCTTACCACAGCTTCTTCCAATGTCGCGTCTAATGCTTTTCCGTTTGTACTGTAATACTTCATATTGCTATCTGTTACTGAATATTCATAAATAGGTTCATAAACTCATCTTTCTCCATCAGGCCATATCCTCCTTCCTTGCAACTGATTTCATCATAAGTCTGCACGGCATCCGGCTCAATACCCGGATAATATATCAGGAAGGGAATCGGTTCATTGGTATGCGTTCTCAACTCACAAGGAGTAGGATGGTCGGGCAATACCGCAATGGCCACCGGCTCGTCCCATTGTTTTACTGCTTCATAGACCGGACCGACAATACGGCTATCCAAGTCCTCAATGGTTTTCAGTTTCAACGGAACATCTCCTTCATGACCCGCCTCATCGCTGGCTTCCACATGCAGATACACAAAATCATCTGTTTTCAGTGCTTCAATGGCAGCCTGAGCCTTCCCTTCATAGTTGGTGTTATACAATCCGGTAGCCCCTTCCACATCAATACAGCGCAAACCTGCATAACGGCCGATACCCCGAATCAAATCGACAGCCGTAATCACGGCTCCTTTTCGGATGGACGGATATTTCTCTGACAAAGGTTCCATCTGCGGGCGGTATCCCGGACTCCAGGGCCAGATACTATTGGCCGGGTCTTTCCCTTCCGCCACTCGTTTCAAGTTGACAGGATGCGTAGCCAGCAACTCTTGTGATTTCAGAATCAGTGCATTCAACAAATCGGCTGTTTCTTGTGCCTCAGGACAGAGTGCCTTCACCAGATTAGGACGGAAAGGCTGCAAAGGGATGTCATGCGGAGGCACACAAGCCAAGCGCTTATCTCCTCCCTTAATCACCAATAAATGACGATATTGCACTCCTGTGTAAAAATGAATGCGGTCGGAACCCAATTTTTCATCCAAAAAGCGAATCAGTTCATCAGCCTCTTCCGTAGAAATATGCCCGGCAGAATGGTTTTTCAACGTTTCTCCTTCCACACAGACAATGTTACAACGCATAGCCATGTCCCCATCCTGAAGGTCTACGCCAATACTGGCAGCTTCCAGTACTCCACGCCCTTCATACACCTTAGGTAAATCATAGCCCATCACAGACATATTGGCCACCTCACTTCCTGGATGGAAGCCGTCGGCCACCGTCTTCAATACGCCCGTACGCCCCATACTTGCCAGCTTATCCATATATGGCGTATGTGCATACTGCAGTAAAGTTTTGTCGCCTAAGGAAGGTACAGCCCAATCGGCCATACCGTCACCTAAGATAATTACATGTTTCATTTTTGTTTGGTTTAAATATTGGCAATACTCATTATATCCGCAAATACACCGGCAGCAGTCACACTTGCACCGGCACCGTATCCCTGAATCAGCATCGGATATTCATTGTAGCGCTCTGTGGTCAGCAAGATAATATTGTTGCTGCCAGCCAGGTTATAGAACGGATGATTGCGGTCTACTTCCTGCAAAGACACCTTGCCGTGTCCATCTTCCAGGCTTGCCACAAAACGCCAGCGTTTTTCCTCGCTTTCCAGTCTCTTGCGACGTTCTTCAAATTCTTTATCTAATTGTGGAATCCTTCTCCAGAAATCATCCAATGTACCTTCAAAATAGCTGTCAGGAATAAACAAGTCTGCTTCCACATCTTCCTGATTCAAACGGTAACCTGCCTCACGAGCCAGAATCACCAGTTTCCGAATTACATCCTTTCCGCTCAGGTCAATTCTCGGGTCCGGTTCCGAATAACCTTCTTCCTTCGCCTGACGGATAGTTTCACTCAGAGGAGTTGTCGCACTGATACGGTTGAAAATATAATTCAACGTGCCGCTCACCACTGCTTCAATCTTCAGAATCTTGTCACCACTGTTTATCAGGTCATTGATGGTATTGATTACCGGAAGACCAGCTCCTACGTTCGTCTCAAACAAATACTTCACTCCACGCTGGCGAGCAATTCTTTTCAGTTCCGCATAGATGTCGTATTCAGAAGAAGCGGCAATCTTGTTTGCTGCGACCACCGAAACATTGTGACTCAGCAAATCTTTATACAGTGCCGCAATATCGGGACTGGCTGTACAATCCACAAACACCGAATTGAAGATATTCATTCCCACAATCTCATCACGAAGAGTCTGAGGACAAGAAGGAATGCCTTTTTCATCCAATTCTTCTCTGAAATGTTCCAAATCAATTCCGGCACGCGTAAACAAGGCTTTATGGCCGTTGGCAATACCCACCACATGCAGTTTCAACCCGCGTTCCTGCTTCAGTTTTTCCTGCTGGCCATGAATCTGTTCAATCAAGCTGGCACCCACTGTTCCCGTACCACAGATAAACAGGTTCAATACCTGATATTCTGACAAGAAGAATGAATCATGAATCACATTCAGTGTCTTACGCAAGGAAGCACCTTCCACGACGAAAGAGATATTTGTCTCAGAAGCACCCTGCGCACAAGCGATGACATTGATACCGTTACGTCCGAGCGTACCAAACAATTTTCCGGCAATACCAGGAGTATGCTTCATATTCTCACCCACAATCGCCACAGTAGCCAACCCACCTTCCGCTTTCATCGGTGAGATTTCGCCCATTTCAATTTCTTTGGCAAACTCCTCATTCAGCACCTCACATGCCAGTTCCGCATCCTCATTTCTCACACCGATAGAGGTTGAGTTCTCAGAAGAAGCCTGCGAAACCAAAAAGACACTGATGCCATTTTCGGCCAACGTCTTGAAGATACGATGGTTCACGCCAATGACACCCACCATGCCCAAACCGGTCATAGTAATCAAGCAGGTATCATTAATAGACGAAATACCCTTGATAGGTTTCGAAGAATGGTCAGCTTCCTGCTTCACAATAGTACCCGGAGCCTCCGGATTGAACGTATTCTTTATCAGAATCGGAATATTCTTATGACATACCGGATAAATCGTAGGCGGATACACCACTTTCGCACCAAAGTTACACAGCTCCATAGCCTCCACATAACTCAACTCCGTAATAGGATAAGCCGTGCTGATGACACGCGGGTCAGCTGTCATGAAGCCATCCACATCCGTCCAAATTTCCAGAATATCCGCATCCAAAGCTGCCGCAATAATAGACGCTGTATAATCAGATCCACCTCTTCCCAAGTTGGTTACTTCTCCCGTATTCTTATCGGTAGAAATAAATCCCGGCACCAGAGAAACCTTCGGTATTTCACTGAAAGTCTCACGCACCAGCCGGTTCGTCAGCTCTGAATCAAGAATATGCTTATTATGTTTCTTTTCAGTCTTAATGAAAGTACGAGAATCGAACCACACTGCCCCCTCAATAAGCGTAGCCACAATGATGGAAGAAAGACGTTCCCCATAGCTCACAATCGTAGCAGAAGTTTTCGGAGAAAGGTCACGAATCAAATAAATACCCTGAAAAATATCCTTCAATTCGCTCAGCAGTTCGTTTACCAGATCCAGAAGCAACTCTCTTCCCCGCCCTGCCGGAATCACAGTGTACACCATTTCAATGTGACGGTTCACGATTTCCTTCATTTCCTTCTCATAAGCATCATCGCCCGAAGCGGCCATTTTAGAAGTACAAATCAGTTTATCGGTAATTCCCCCTAATGCGGAAACGACTACAATTACTTTGTCATCTATACCCTCTACTATACGCTTGACACTTAACATGCTATTGACAGAACCTACGGATGTTCCGCCGAATTTCAATACTTTCATAGGTTACCATTAATTTTTAGTCCGAAACCCAATGGTCCCGGTATATCTCCGTAAGGCCTTACACTACGGCACAAACAGAAACAATGAATTAAAATAAATCTTGATTGAATAAAATAATTGAAATGTCTGCATCCGCAGACGTGTATCACGTAGAAACACCAAACATACTATCCTCACCCCCTAGGGGTCATCCCTGTGGTAGATGTAATGAAAGGCATATACCCATGCCCGTTCAACAAGATGATATGAAGACAGTGTACAGTCATAGATTATTGTTTTTCCGTTGGCAAATATAGCAACATTTTTCTACAAACAAATAAATAAATGATATTTTTTTGCCAGTATAGAGAATAAGCATAAGATTTCGTACCTTTGTAAAGAATTAGTGTAACAAATATGGCAAAAGAAAAAACGGTCTATGTCTGCACAAACTGCGGACAAGAATCTCCTAAATGGGCAGGAAAATGTCCCTCCTGCGGACAATGGAATACATTTGTGGAAGAAGTGGTGCGCAAGGAAGCTCCTGTAGCCAAGCACGTGGCACACGGAATCGAATCCGTGCGCTCCAAACCTCAACGTCTGACCGAAATAGAATCAAATGAAGAGCAACGCATGGACATGCTCGACGAAGAGCTAAACCGTGTATTGGGAGGGGGACTGGTGCAAGGTTCACTCACCCTGATTGGAGGAGAACCGGGCATCGGAAAATCGACTCTGATACTCCAGACGGTATTGCGGCTTACCCACAAAAGAATCCTCTACGTATCTGGTGAAGAAAGTGCCCGCCAGCTCAAACTTCGGGCCGTACGCATTCCGCACCCGGGAAATGACAATCTGCTGATAGCCTGTGAAACCTCGTTGGAACAGATTTTTACCCATATAAAGAATGCGGCTCCCGATTTGGTCATTATCGACTCCATTCAGACAATTTCTACCGAGAATATTGATTCTTCTCCCGGCAGCATCGTGCAGGTAAGAGAATGTACCGCTTCTCTTTTAAAGTTTGCCAAAGAAACCGGCACACCGGTTATCCTCATCGGACATATCAACAAGGAAGGAAGCATCGCCGGACCGAAGGTATTGGAACACATCGTCGATACCGTATTGCAATTCGAAGGAGACCAGCACTACATGTACCGCATCTTGCGCAGCATCAAGAACCGATTCGGTAGTACGGCTGAACTGGGAATCTACGAAATGCGCCAGGACGGACTACGGCAGGTGAGCAACCCTTCCGAACTGTTGCTTACCCAAGACCACGAAGGCATGAGCGGTGTCGCCATCGCCGGTGCCGTGGAAGGTGTACGCCCCTTCCTGATAGAAGTACAGGCATTGGTCAGCACAGCCGCATACGGAATGCCACAGCGTTCCGCCACCGGATTCGACCTGCGCCGTATGAACATGCTGCTGGCTGTACTTGAAAAACGTGTCGGATTCAAGCTGGCTCAAAAAGATGTGTTCCTGAACATTGCCGGAGGGCTGAAAGTCAATGACCCCGCCATAGATTTGGCAGTTATCAGTGCCATTTTATCCAGCAACATGGATGCAGAAATTGAAGCAGGCGTATGCATGGCAGGAGAAGTAGGCCTGAGCGGAGAAATCCGTCCGGTCAACCGTATCGAACAACGTATCAGTGAGGCCGAAAAGCTTGGATTCCAACGGATGCTGATTCCCAAACACAATCTGTCCGGCATTGACCGGAAGAAAATAAAAATCGAGCTCATCCCCGTAAGGAAAGTGGAAGAGGCTTTCCGGGAATTATTCGGATGACCCTCTTCACACCATAAAAAAACGCCTGTGCGCTTTGAAGTATTTTCCATGCGCACAGGCGTTTTTTATTCAGTATCCTATCTCAATATCCGTTATTTCTGAACGGCATTTTCATAAGGAACCATTTTTTTCAAGTTTGCATTTGCCTTTTCAGGTTCTACGCTTGCAGCTTTCTGGAACCATTCTTTAGCTGCTTCCGTATTTCCAGACAACCAAGCCAATACACCCAAGTTATTGAAGGCACGTGAATCATCTTTCACCTTATCCATATAAGATGCTGCCTTTTTAAAGTCACCGCTGATAATATTGGCAGAAGCCGCATTAATGTTAGCAGTCACATCTTCCGGATAAGTGTTGGCTGCAATCTCATACACTTCTTTATATTCCTTTGTTCCAGGCTGATACATACCTTCCACACGATACATTTCCTGCAAGCTCAACAATTTCGGATTGGTATAAATCAGGCGGGCAGCTTCTGAGTTCAAGACTTCTCTCACTTCGTAATCTACCGATACACTCAAACGACGCAAACGAGGATAATACTGGTTCATCATCGTACGATAAGTAGCCATGCCCAGTGTAGATTTCAATCGAGCTTCACGTACATCCAGATTGTCATATTTCTGAATTACAGCCAAAGCCTTTTCCGCATAAGCAGGTTGATCTTCTTCCAGCATTTTTACCAAAGTCTCCCAATCCTCACCCGCAGAAGTCACATGCAACACTTCCTTCGGGAAATTATATCCGCCTTTCAGGTTCAGCGCAAACGATTCCGCACGTTGCGTGGCCACCCGGTCATTCGTACGAACCGAACCATCCGGTGAAGAATATCCGCACACATTGATTGACTTAAACGTCACCAAATCTCCATCTTCCAACGGATCCAAAATCTCTTTCATCTTCTGCAATTCGCTACGATTATTTTTATAATTCGCATCAAAGGCCGTTTTCCCTACCGGAAATTCAATATATAACGTACTTTGCTCAGAACGTACCTTCAACGGTTCTTCTTTCGGAGTCAGGAAAGAAACCATTTCCTTGCAAGGATCACACACCTCAAATTCTACAGGCAGAGCCGGAGTTTCCACAGCCACATCCGGTTCAATCACCGTAATATCCAGCAAATCCACCTCACAGCATTCTTTTCCTTCCTGCAACAGAATCATGGAAGCATGGTCCATCCATGCCTGATAAGGAACAGAAGCCTGATAGCGAACCACATCCTCCCGATTTTCCTGACGTCCGTGAATCACAACAAAAGGATTATCAAACCCGAAACGACGAGCCATTTTCCGCTCCTGACGGCGCATTTTGTAATCACCGTTCTTTCCGGTTACTACTACCGGAGGCATGGCGTAATAGTTTTTTCCTTCACGCAATACAGGAGTAAAGGCATACGTCTGCTCACTATTCACACGCACATCTTCCACACTCATGGAAAACTCAACAATCAGCGTGTCGTTTTTTAACGTCAATACCGGACGTGTATACTTTATATCACCTGCCATGGCAACCAGCGGCAACATGACAAACGACAATATATATGCTATTTTTCTCATATTTACTTGTTTAAAAATTATAATGACTGAACTTCTACACAACGGTGTTTTGTCTTATACTTCGGACCGAAAGTAAAGTTGATTCCTAAATTAATATTGGCAGAGAAACGATTAAGCGGCAAACTAAGACTCGGCTTTGTATATTTACACAACGGCACATCTGCTGCCACAAAGAAGTTGAAACCTCTCGGGTGAAAATTCAACATCAATCCTCCCGTAGAACCAAAGTTAGAAAGGGCATAGTTCACTGAAGCCTCAAACCAGGTCAGAGGAGACACATTGGCAGAGACACGTGCTTCCGTCCAAGAGTGACGTCCCTGGAAACGAGAAGAAGACAAGAAACCAAACTTCAAGCGGTCATAAGCAGGCAATGTATATTCCGCACCGAGGTTTAACGTAGCCGCCAACGCTGTAGTACGTTTCAGTCCCTCTCCCTCTTTTGTAAACTTAGACATCTGTTCCAGGTCATCTACAATACGGTCGCTCTGGTTATCAATTGAATTAGGGTCATTATCTCCCAAGTCTGATTTCACCGGAATTTCATTAAATCCATCAAATTCAAAGCTATTGTTCATGGTAGCTTTGACCGTATTCTTCCAACAGATGAATCCCAAATCAAGCAATGCAGCAGAGAATGTCCATTCATCATTCAGACGATAAGTCGCACCGAAATCAAACGCCATACCAAATCCTGTAGGACCGATATTGTTATCATCAAAATCCACATCATCATACGAAATTAACTGCTCAGAACCAGGTTTCAGTTTATCGGTGCGATTGCCATTGGCATCCAGTTCATAATCACTTTCATCATAATTGCCTGTTTCTCCACGAGTCGGCACTATCAAGCCTTTGGCAGACAGATAGGCTTGCGCACCCGACGGAGTGATTTTCCAAGCATCCGGAGTCGCTTCAATATCCAGTCGGTCAATCTTTACAGTAGCCTTAGCAAGTCCCACCAGGAACTTCATTTTAGCACCTACTGTCCACTGATCGTTTATCTGACGTGCATGTCCCAATGCCAGTTCTGCATAATTCGTCGAAAGAATGCTCAAATCGTTAACTGTGTAACGCGTTCCTTCCGGGGCATCCACTCCATTCTTCATAAACTTAAACAGTTGGTCAGGAGCCGACAGATTGGTGTTACTTTTAATAGAAAGTCCTATCGTATTAAAACCTCCCCATGCATAAAATCCGGTAGACAAGATATTCTCATTGACATTAAATCCCATTTTCAACCGGTTAGGCAAACCATTCAGGAAGTCTTTTCTACTCACTTCCTCATGCATGAAGGTCATCAAGTCACCATTGGACTTTACAAACAGAAAGTCGCCTACACCTGCAGTTCCTTGAGCTCCTACCGACAAATTACCCAACCCGGGCATGCTCACATATCCTCTCTCTCCCATAAATGCAGGGTTCAGTTCATGACGATAGGTAGCACCTCCCAAAAAGTAGGCAGAACGATTAATCTGAGGTTGTGCTACTGCTTCCCCCACAAACGCAAAAACAGCCAATCCAGACAATACCGTACACAATATATTTTTCTTCATTTGTTTCATTTTTTCCCGTTCATTATTAATTCAAATCCACATTCACACCACCCGGTACAGACAATTTGATACTTGTTACCTTCAGCCATTGCGTATCTTTCAAAGGTACACCAGTAGCACTTCCCGGAACAGCTGTCAGTTTAAAGCAAATACGATCAATCTTCGACAAGAACGCCGTATCCTCCGAAGTCAGATTCAAAACCAGCTCGCTGGTCACCGGTTTTTCTCCATCCGTACTTTCTGTAACATACTGTTTATCCTCTTCTATTGTTTTCTTCACAGCAGTCAACTCATTACCATACACATCTTTAATCAACACGTTTTCAGGTTTTAACTGCAATTTCAATGGTATGGCATTATCTACCGTTAAAAGAACATTGGCTTTTTTCAGAATTACCTTATCCAAATCATTCAGGTCTTTATTCAAATCTTGAACGGAATCATTGTACACAATATTTAAGTTCTGCTCAAAACTCAACGGCACATCTACTTCATAACTTGAAGGCATTTCGTATGCTCTGCCCAATTCTGCAGTATAATAACCTTCATTGCGGACAACAGGCTGTAAATCCACCTCAATGTCATCCGGAATTGTTTCCAACAAATCATTTATGTCTTCTACTTTCACGTTACTCGTCACTCCCTCGATTGTACATTCACCAGTACGAGAAAGAGCAATCACATTTTTACCCGACGCTAATACCACAGGAGTTTTGCCATAACCGCTTCCCACTTTTACTTCTTTACCATCAATCTGAGCATTACCTTTCATCGGAGTAAGTACGGCATCAACTTCTACCGGTGTCTCCAATTGATTTTCGGCTCTCAGCAGAATCACCGGATTGGTAATGTCCATACGAGTTTCTTCATCTTTCAAGAAATCAGGCAAATCGTTCAATTCTATATTAGTAGTTTCCGCTTTAATCTCAGGCTGAATGACTCCGGTTACACTGTTTGCGGTCATTTCTTCCAAAGTAACATCCAAAGTCATAGTCAAACTACCAGAACCATTAATTCCCGAAGTCACCACCTGTCCTTGCATTGTAACTAATCCATTAATTGTGATTGTTCTATTTTTATCCGGTATTTCTCCTTCTCCAGCCTTTCCCCCAAACTGATAACCGATTACATGCAATACCTTCTGTGCATTTTTCAGTTCCTCATTATTCAAAATAAGTTTATTACCTTCTTCTACTTCTCCTTTTTCAAACATCAAAAAATCTGGAAGTTGAATTTCTAGATTTTTAGCAGTTACAGAGCCAAATGTTAAGTTCCCAGTATTTAAGAACTCAAATGCCAAAGTTAAACTCGTAGGTGTTTTAGCTCCTAAAGCACCTAATTCGATTAAAGCCTCATCTATATCACTTGCTTCTGCTCTCAGATTATTTTTTACATCCAATTCTGTTGTTTTACTTCCAGAACCACCATCATCAGAACCTACTAACTCTTGTTTCAAATCAGTATTTGCACTACTAATCGTCACCTCCTTCACCGTAGTTGGATCCACATCAATATCATCCCTTTTCGTCAGATGGTATACACGGGTAGCAGCATCAGGTTGAAGAATATCTCCTTCTTCCACCTCAATAATTTTACTTAAGTAGGCGGTATCTGAACTACCAGCAGGAATTGTGAGATGCTCTCCTCCCACATTAATTGTCATGTCAATGTCCTTATCAAGATCATACTTGTTATCCACACATGACACCGTCCACAACGGGAACGACAGCAAAAGGCCCCATAAAGGATACATTTTTTTTCACCTTACACATCATAATTTTATTTTAACTAAAATTCAACTATCATTATCAATAACGTTTCTCCACTTACAAATGTTGGGAAAAATCGACCACAAATATAGAAAAATTTACCATTTCCCCTGAATTAAAGTCTTAAATCAGTATAAAATCTCCCATTGACTTCCTTTTGCAAGAACAAAACAGAAATCCTATCTTTGCAAAAAAGTTACAAAAATATGATTCACGAATACCAACTCCGGATTCTGCCCGAACAGGCAGCCAGCGAACAATCACTCAAACAATACATCGGTCGAGAAAAAGGTTTGGACGTACGTACCATTAATGCCATACGTATCTTGAAACGAAGCATTGATGCGCGTCAACGTACCATTTATGTCAACCTGACCATTCGTGTATTTGTCAACGAAACACCCTCTGAGGAAGAATTTGTACGTACGGATTATCCCAATGTAGAGGGTCGTCCTGCAGTCATTGTGGTGGGTGCAGGTCCTGGAGGATTGTTTGCAGCCCTCAAGCTCATCGAATTAGGCCTTCGTCCTATTGTGGTAGAACGAGGAAAGAATGTACGTGAGCGAAAAGAAGACCTGGCCCGAATCAGCCGGGAGCACAAGGTAGACGCTGAATCAAACTACAGCTTTGGAGAAGGTGGAGCCGGAGCTTACTCCGACGGAAAGCTCTACACCCGCAGCAAAAAGCGAGGCAGCGTAGAAAAAATATTAAATGTATTTTGCCAGCACGGAGCCAGTCCTACCATATTGTCGGACGCTCATCCGCATATCGGGACGGACAAGCTTCCCAGAGTCATCGAAAACATGCGCAACACCATTTTGGCCTGTGGAGGAGAAGTACACTTCCAGACTCGAATGGAATCCATACTCATAGAAGGTCAAAAGGTAAAAGGCATTGAAACGAATACCGGAAAGACCTTTTTAGGCCCCGTCATTTTAGCTACCGGACATTCTGCCCGAGATGTATATCGCTGGTTGTATGCCCATGGGGTGCAACTGGAAACCAAAGGAATTGCCATCGGTGTGCGACTGGAACACCCGTCCATGCTGATTGACCAGATACAATATCACAATAAAAACGGACGAGGAAAATACCTTCCGGCCGCCGAATATAGTTTCGTACAGCAAGTAGACGGACGAGGAGTGTACAGCTTCTGCATGTGTCCCGGTGGATTTGTCGTACCGGCAGCCAGTGGTCCTCACCAACTGGTAGTCAACGGTATGAGTCCGAGCAACCGAGGCACCAAATGGAGCAACTCGGGTATGGTGGTAGAAACACGTCCGGAAGACCTTCTGCTCCCGGAAATGCAACTCCAGGCGGAACCTTTCCCCGAATCCAATGAAAGCCTGACGGAAGAACTGATTCTGCGCGACGGAAAGCAGCCTGAAGGTACCATCCATACATTAGCCATGATGCGTTTCCAGGAAAAACTGGAACAAATCTGCTGGCAACAGGGAAATATGCGTCAGACTGCTCCCTCGCAACGTATGGTCGATTTCACACGAAAGAAACTCAGCTACGATCTTCCGGCTACCTCTTATAGTCCGGGATTAGTATCTTCTCCCCTTCATTTCTGGATGCCCTCTTTCCTGAGTGAACGCCTGAGCAAAGGGTTCCAGCTTTTCGGGAAGAGTTCACGTGGCTTTCTCACTAACGAAGCAGTCATGATTGCCGTAGAAACACGTACCTCCTCCCCCGTACGTATCGTACGCGATAAAGATACCCTGCAACATCTTACCATGGAAGGTCTCTTCCCCTGTGGAGAAGGCTCCGCTTTCAACCTGGACTCTTCCGCCGCCGAATAATCCAATGAGGATCAGGATCAGTCCGCCTGACATAAACTGATAACCGCTTAAGGTAACTACATCATACTGGTTGCCATATTTCTTTAATAAGGCGCCGGATGTAGCATAAAAGATCTGGGCAAACAGGACAAATCCTTCTCCTAAAAGAGATACCTGGAACAGATTTCCTTCCTGTCCGGACAGGTTCATTACTACAATTCCCACAAAACCCAGGGCGCATCCCACCAGTTTTCTGGCTGTCAGTTTCTCATACCGGAAGATCAGGCTGGCAACTAAAATAGAAATAAAAACATTTCCTCCTGTGATGATCGCTCCATGTACCCCGCTGGCATGTGCCAGTCCTGTGTAAAAGAAATAATACTGAAGGACCGTCTGATTTAAGCAAAGTTCCAGGATCGCTCTTCCTGATCCCTTCTGAGGCATGATCCAGCGGCGTCCCTGGATGCTGTGAAAAAGGATTACCAGAAAACCTGCCAACAGGAAACGCATTCCTGCAAATAAAATAATGGACATTGCGTCAGATGACTGGATCTGGAACAGTCTGTAACCTGTTTTGATCGTCGGTGTCGCGCTTCCCCATAAGAAACAGCAGATACCAGCCAAAAACATTACTACGGGGAGACTGGTCAGTCTGCTGTTTTGTTGCTGTGTATTCATATTCTTCTCCATTCTGCTACTGTCTGTAGCTCGTTTATCCTTATAAGAGTACCAGTAAACAGATTGAAAGTCAATTTTTTATCAATAAGTTGTGAATAAGTATTGAAATTTTCTCAATTTTGTTTTACACTATACACAAAATATTTTAGGTGTATAAAAATATTTTGTACTGTTTTGCCATGTTTGTCTATTTATATGTTTTACTGGGGATTTTATAGATCACATGGCCTGGGGAAAATAAAATATGTGTGAAAGAACAGGAGAATTTATTATGTCGTTTCAATCAGTCTGTAAGCGTTATTGTCTGTTTTTAACAGGAGTCATCTTATGTGCAACAGGAATTGCCTTTATCACCCGTGCGGGTCTGGGGACTTCACCGGTTTCAGGGCTTCCTTTCGTGCTCAGTCTGGTAACACCTGTATCAATGGGATTTTTTACCTTTCTGTTTAATATGATCTTCCTGATCTGTGAAGCACTCTTAAGAAAGCGTTTCAGCGTAGAACAGGCTTTGCAGATCCCGATTACTTTCTTTTTCAGTTTCTGCATTGACAAGGCCATGGCCATCATTCCTACCCGTTTCGGCGGTCCCTGGGGTGACTCTTTTGTCTACCTGGTCATCGGATGTATCATCATGTCCCTTGGCATCAGCTTTGAGGTTATTGCAGATGTGATCATGCTTCCGGCAGAGGCATTTGTTCGCGCCCTTGCTAAAAAGACCGGCTTTATATTCGGAAATGTAAAAGTAGGTTTTGACAGCACCCTTACCATTCTGGCAATGATCCTGGCACTGATCTGTTTCCATAAGTTAAACGGAGTCAGAGAAGGAACACTGATCAATGCCCTGGTAGTTGGCCAGTTAGTAAAACAGTGGAGACGGTGCATTGAAAAACCGCTGTCAAATGCAATTGCATAAAATATCAAAAATCCCTGTCCCTGTAAATGGGGATATGTCATGAAACAAACGGAACCCGCCCTGCCAGGCGGGTTTTTGCATATTGGCCACCTTTTTGCAACAGAAAAACGCGCCCGCAGGCGCGTCTTTCCCGATTACTTTTCTTCTTTATAACATCCAGTCTTTGATCACATTGTGGTCTCTTAACAGTTTTCCAACGACTGTCTTATCGATCTTTCTAAGCAGAGGCTTCTTAAGCAATTCCAGTGGCAGAGGCAGCTTCATTTCCAGCGGAGATTTTC
>OGZZ01001059.1_pt1 | contig 20744 bp, 16 predicted proteins | sample 1577021 | NCBI WGS metagenome assembly OGZZ01 (sample SAMEA3541526, study PRJEB24748) | human gut metagenome | biome: human gut; feature: human-associated habitat; material: faeces | place: China | collected 2012
ACAGGGTGGTGTTGAACTCTGCCAGCTGCTTCCAGCTCAGGGAGAAGCAGTAGCGTGCAATAACCGTAAAAATGACCAGCGCGGCAAGCAGTGCCATAGCGACGATCCCGATGAAAAAGTACAGGTCAAACAGCTTTTTCCCGAATTTTTTGAGCGCTTCTATTGTGCTCAGCCCCTTTCCTGTAATGTTGTGGGTGGTTTATCATTGAGAAAGGGCAGCCCGAAGGCTGCCCCCGTGCCTCAATAAAAACGATATACGCGCAAGCGGTTATGCCTTTGCAACGATATCCTGCATCTCCTTCAGCTCGTCTGCGGTGCAGATGCCCTCGCTGATGCACTTGTCGTACACAGACTGCACAGCCTGCTGGAAAGCCTTCAGCTCATCTGCGGAGGGCTCGTACACCTCGCAGCCGTAGTCCACGATGGTCTGCTTTGCAGCACTGGAGTTCTGGTCGATCAGCTGGTCGTTGTACTCGCCCATAGCGGTAGCGCACTCGGTGATGACATCGCGGAACTCCTCGGGCAGAGCGTTCCACCATGCAGCGTTCACATAGAAGGGATCCGGATGGAACTGGTAGTTCACTTCGGTGAAGTACTTCTGCACCTCGTAGAACTTCATGCCTTCCACGTTGACCCAAGGGTTCTCCTGACCGTCTGCAACGCTGGTCTTCAGGCCCATGTACAGGTCAGAGTACGGGATGGTGGTGGTGGTAGCGCCCATGGCCTGGAAGGTCATGTCGATGGTTTTCATGCCGTTGGTGCGCATCTTCAGGCCCTTCAGGTCTGCCGGAGCCTTGATAGGGTGCTTGGAGTTGGAGAACTGACGATAGCCACCTGCATCGCACAGGTTGATGATGACGGTGCCGGTCTCGCCTTCTGCCTCAGCACACACCTTCTGTGCCAGCTCGCTCTGCAGCAGAGCGGTGACCTGTGCACGGGTGTTGGTCAGGAAAGGCAGGGTGAACATCAGCAGGCGGGGGCTGAAGTCGAACTGGCCGCCGCGCATACCCTGAATGGTACCTGCGACCACCTGCTCCAGCATCTCCTTCTCGGTGCCCAGCTGGCCGTTGCCGTAAACCTCGATCTTCACATGGCCGTTGGTGGCAGCAGCCACATCCTCGGCAAACTTTTCCATGGAGACAAAGCGGGGGTTGCCCTCGGGCTGTGCATGACCCACGGTCATGGTAAAGCTGCCCAGAGAGGCAAACTTGTCATCACCGCCGACTGCAGAACTGGCTGCGGAGCTGGCTGCAGGTGCTGCGGTGGTGGTGGAAGAGGCAGAACCACCGCAGGCTGCCATTGCACCTGCTGCGGCCACTGCGCCGGATACCTTCAGAAAGTTGCGACGAGAGATCTTTTTCATACGATTGTCCTCCAACTTGTGTCAGGCCGCCGGGAAACTGCCTCGTGCTTGTCTCTTTGCCGGTCAACCTGTATACAGCATTTACTTCGTGCTGCTATCGTAACAAAAAATACATATTTCCACAAGAGCAATATTCACTGAACTTATTGAGGTTTCTTTGTGCATTTTGCACAATATTCACCTTTTTTTCAGCATTTATTCAACTTTTTTCTGGTGTTTTCATCTAATATACCAGTTTCGTCACTACAAGATCCGTGTTTTGCCCGATTGCAAGTTCCTGTATACAAGAGCTGTCATAAACTTCTATTCAAGCATTGACATTCTGTCGCCGGAACGGTACAATGATAATAAGCTTATATTTACCGGATAAATGGAGAACAACTATGGCTACATTACAGCACACTGATGAGCTCTATCATATTCTCGAGGACGAGATCTGCGCACTGAAGATCCTGCCCGGGGAAGCGCTGAGCGAAAACCAGCTGTGCAAGCGGTTCGGCGTTTCCCGCACTCCTATCCGCAGCGTTTTGCAGCGGCTGGAGCAGAACCGCTTTGTGCAGATCATTCCCTGCAAGGGCACCATTGTTACCGCCATCGACACCGGCGTGGTGGACCAGCTCATCTTCCAGCGTGTTGCGGTGGAGGGCATGGTGTTCCGGGACTTTGTGCAGAGCTGCTCACCCATGGAGATCCTTGCGGTAGAACACCTTTATAATATGCTGCTGGAAGCCGCTGCAGGGCGCAGCGACCCGGAGAACTTTGATTTCAACCACTTCCTCAGCTGCGACCTTGCCATGCACGAGTACTGGTTCCACAAGACCAGCAAGGAGTACCTTTGGGAGCAGATGACCCGTCCGCAGGCAGACTATTCCCGCTTTATCCGTCTGGACATCGTGGGTGCACGCAACGTGTCCAGCGTCGTCAGCGAGCACGCCGAGATGCTGCGCATCCTGCGTGAGAAGGATCTGGACGCCATTGAGCCGCTGATGCGCACCCACCTGTACGGCGGTGTGAGCCGTATGGGCAGCAAGATCTACTCGGACGAATACCGCGGCTACTTCAAGCTACCGGAGAACAAAAAATAAAGAAGGCCGCTGCACAGTTTCCTGTGCAGCGGCCTTCTTCTGGTTGCGCCAGCAGGAGTCGAACCTACGATGGGGGAGTCAAAGTCCCCTGCCTTACCGCTTGGCGATGGCGCATCATGCAAAACAGTATAGCATATTTTCCGCTGTTCCACAAGAGGTGCGCCGCATTTTTGCAGCTTTTTCTGTGCGCTGTCTGCCGCACTTGCGGCGGTTTGGGTCGGTTTTTGGGCTTTGCGGCCGGGCCCCTGCGTTTTCCATATTCTTCCATGTTTTTACGAAAGGCAAGTTTTGCGGGACGCGTTTTTCAAAAAACACAGTCCGCAGGGGGCACAAGATTCATATTGCAAAGGTGAAATTTATTTTTTTCCTGATTTTTCTTATTATTTTCTCAAAAGACTGTATTTTTTGTTGCGGTTCTGGTACACTGGATGTGATAAAAATAAGTTGAAGAAACTACGCCGATGTCCGGGCTGTCCCCGGGCGGGGCAGTGTCTCCATCTTTGTGAAGGAAAGCGAGGGATCTCATGAAAAAATTCCTGAAAACGCTGGTGGTCGGGCTTTGCCTGTTCACGCTGCTGTGCTGCGCACTGCCGGCTGCATTTGCCGCCGACAAAACTTCAGGGAGCAAAAAGGAAGAGAACGTGTACGCCATTGGTATGGATGCCCAAGGCGGCATCTGCTCCACCGTGGTAACCTACACGAACCTGTCCGGCAAACTGGAGAGCACGCCCGAGCAGCCTACCATGACGGGCTACTCCTTTGATGGCTGGTACACCGAGCCGGTGGGCGGCAGCAAGGTGACCACCTCCACCGTGTTCACCTCCGACGCCACCATCTACGCCCACTGGACTGCCAAGGCCGGTACTTCTACCGTGCCGCAGCCCACCACCCAGCCTGCCGCCCAGTGGCAGAAGTATGTAGGCCCTGCCCTTGTGGCCGGTGCCCTGCTTACCACCCTGCTGGTCTCCACCATGTTCTGAACACTGCTGTAAACACAATGATACCATTGAAGAAAGGGATCTTACCATGACTACTTCTACCATGAAAATGCCCGCCAGCTATTCCACCATCGAAGCCGAGGAGATGACCTATCTGGACGGCGGCGCCAGCAACGCTTATCAGTCCTTCCTGGACATCGGCAAGGTGTTCAACTACATTGCCCGCATCTTCTCCGGTGCAAGCTCCATCATCAACAACGTTAACGTCATCTCCCAGTCCTTTGTATCGCTGAACAGCCTGCTGGGCAGCTTCGGCAAGTAAAAGCATCACCCCAAAGTTCAGATCCGGGAGCCGCGCTTTTTTCGAAAAGTGCGGCTCCCGTTTTTCGTACACGCTGTAATTCAGTGCATTACCGCGCAGCACTTCACGTTCCAGAATTGTGAACAAACTTTTTAAGCTTTTTGGGGGTCAGTGGCCGTTTTTTGGGCTTTTTCTATATAAAAAGCAAAAAAATGCGATATTTTTTGGGCTTTATCTCTTGATTTTGTGTCTGATTTGTTATATTGTTGTTACATGGAATGTGCTAAAATAAGATAGTTTATAAAAGGTCTCTCCAGCTGCGCAAATTGCGTGGCAACAAGTGAATTATCAGGCATTTCCTTTAAGTTGTTTCGATATTTTCGAAAAAATTTTCGTTATCTTTACATTCGGGAGTTTGTACGCAAATGGCAGATCGTGAACTGCGGCGGATGCACCGCGCTGAACTGATAGAGATCATCTATGCGCTGAAGCAGAGCGAGGACCAACTCAAGGCGCAGAACGCCGCGCTTACCGCGCAGCTGCAGGACCGGCAGCTCCGGCTGGAAAGCGCCGGTTCCATCGCGCAGGCCGCGCTGGAGCTGAACAACGTGTTCGCCGCCGCGCAGGCCGCCGCCGATGACTATCTGCACTCGGTGCAGGCCAGTCTTGCGGACACCAACGCCACCGCCGCCAATACCCTTTCGCAGGCGCGCAGCGAGGCCAAACGCATTCTGGAGCAGGCACAGGCAGACGCCGACAGCCTGAAAGCGCAGGCGCAGCAGGAATGCGACGCCATGACCGCCGCCGCCGCGCAAAAACGCACCCAGACCGAGGCCGACTGCAAGGCCATGGTAGAGCGCGCCGAGCAGGAGGTGCAGCAGCGCTGGCAGGCATTTGACCACAAGGCCAACGAGCTGCTGGACCAGTACCGCAGCACAGACGGCCTGCCTTCGGAGGAAACATGAAAAAACGCGATATCCGGTTTGCTTCCATCCCTTCCACCGAGGAAGTGGCCGCAGAACGTGAGCGTCTTGCGTACCAGAGCCGCTACCAGCGGGTGCTGCGCAGTACGATCTATATTCTGGTGGTGGTGGCCGCAGCAGCCGTGCTGCTGGCTACGCTGTTTCTGCCGGTGCTTCAGGTCTCCGGCGACAGCATGTACCCTACATTAAATGATAAAGACATTATCCTGCTGGTAAAATCCAACCACATTGAAAACGGTGAGTTATGCGGGTTTTACTGGCAGAACAAGCTGCTGCTCAAGCGCATCATCGGGCAGCCCGGTGATGTGATCGATATGGACGTGAACGGCGTGGTCTCGGTAAACGGCGTGGCGCTGGACGAACCCTATGTGGACGCGCTGACCGTGGGCGAATGCGACATCCGGTTCCCCTATCAGGTGCCGGAAAACCGTTACTTCGTGCTGGGCGACCACCGTGCCACCTCCATCGACAGCCGCAGCAGCGTGATAGGCTGCGTTGAAAAAAGCCAGATCGTGGGCAGGGTTTTCCTGCGGATATGGCCCTTGTCCAGTTTCTCGTTGATCCATTGACCCCGGGAGGAGGTATTTCGTTATGAACGACATTCTTAAAACGTACATGGAGCGGTTCCGCGAGAACCGGCACACCCTGCGGCGCTACACCGCATTTGTGCTGGCACTTGCCATGATCACCACGCTGTTCGTCAACTGGCAGCTGCATGGCGTGGGCATCTCGATGACCGCGCAGTACCAGTGCGGCGAGGAGGAGCACACCCACACCGCGGATTGCTACACCAAGGTGCTCACCTGCGGTTACGAGGAAGGCGAGCTTGAAAATGCGGACGAGGTGGCCGCCGCTGCTGCGACCAGCCAGCCCACCGTTGAGGCTGAGCCCGCGCCGCTGGCACTGGAGCCGCAGATCGAGTTTGTGCCCCACGAGCACACCGAGGACTGCTACACCGAGGTGCAGACTCTGACCTGCATGGAAGAAGAGCACGTCCACGGTGACGACTGCTTCGACCCTGAGGATGGCAGCCTGATCTGCGACAAATTTGAGCATACCCACGACGAAAGTTGCTATACCACCGAGTACGAGCTGACCTGTGGACTGGAAGAGGGCGAGCTTGTGGAGCAAGTGGTGGAGCCCACCCAGAGCGCCGAGCTGGCGGCTATGGCTGTGGCCGAGCCTGTGGCACTGGAGCCGACGGTGGACACCGTGGAGCCCATCTACCACCACCACACTGACGCCTGCTACGAGGAAGTGCTTACCTGCCCCCTGCCGGAGCATCACCACACTGTAGCCTGCCTGAGCGACACCTCCGCCGACGTTGAGACCCCCGAAGAGTGGCAGGCCGCCAACGCCGAGGCCGTGATGACCGGCAACTGGGACGAGGACCTGCTCAGCGTGGCAAAGACCCAGCTGGGCTACGAGCAGAGCGAGAAAAACTTCGAGATCGACCCCGCAGACGGCGTGACCCTGCACTACTACTCCCGCTACGGCCAGTCTTACGGCAACCCCTACGGCGAGTGGGACGTGATGTTCCTCTCCTACTGCCTGAAGTACGCCGGTATCCCCCAGAGCGCCATCCCGCAGGAGGCCAGCGTGCTTGCCCTGCGCAGCTCCATGAGCGACATGGATTGGCTGCTGGACGGCGAGGACGGCAGCGCCGCCAATGTGGGCGACATCGTTATTTATAATAAGTACGTCACCCGCACCGTGGCTGTGGACAGCAGCGCCGATGGTGCAGCGGACGATCTGGACGACCAGTTCAGCATGGACGCTGAGGGTGAGAACGGCGCAGAGCTTGAAACTTCCGGCGCTTCTGCGCTGGATACCGCCCCCGCCGCCGAGGACGCCCCCGCTGCCGACAGCGTGATCACCCCCGATCTCCCCAACACCGCCAACCCGGAGCAGCCCGCCGCAAAGCCGGTGGACAGCACCGGCACCTCTGCATCCGGCGCGGACACCCTTATCCCCAGCGTGGGTTCCCCCGCTGCCGAGCCGCAGACCACCACCGTGACTGACGCTCAGCCCGTGGAGACCGTGGGCATCGTGAGCGAGACGGACGAGAACACCCTGACCGTCATCTCCGGCGACGTGGACGGCAAGGTGGCCGAGGTCACCCTTTCCAACGCCGAGGTTCTGGCCGTGGTGGATGTTGCCGCCGCCCAGTACGCAGACGAGATGCTTACCACTGCCGTTACCGGTGCCCTGCAGGCTCCCGGTATGCTTATGCTGGCGGGTGAGGGCCCCGACACCCTTACATCCGTTAAATATGTTGACTTCTTTGATGAAACCAAGGGTACCCAGAATGGCGGTATTACCGGTATCACTGTAAAGAAGGGTACAGAAACCCTCACGCCGGGAAAGCCTATTGAACTGAAGGACGGAGATAAGCTTCATCTGACTTACTATTTCAATATCCCTGAACGTGCCCTTTCTCATCTTACCTCCAAAACCCTGACCTATCGCCTTCCTGAAGGCATTCAATTGGATGAAGAGAAACGGTTCCCGCTGACCGATAACAATACTGATAAGCAAGTTGGTACCGGTGTAATTCAGACAGATGGTACGGTCAAGCTTAATTTCAACGAGGATTATAATATCGAGATGTCTTTTACCGGGCAATTCGATTTTCAGGCAGAAGCATCCGCAACCGGCAGCGAGGAAAGCTCTAAGATCCATTTCCCCACCAACCTGGATCTTGTTGTCAAGCTGCCGCGCGATCTTAAAATTAAAAAGGAAGGCGCTACCCCAGTTGTGGAGAACGGCATCACCTACATTAAATACACGATCACCGTCTCTTCTGAGGATGGCTGGAGCCAACCCATTGAAATTCTGGACGAACTCCAAAACAACGACACGATTGCGGGCGAATACGACCAAAAAAGCTTTACGCTGGTCAAAAATAATGATGAGACCCCTGTAACCAGTTACACCAACCAATTTACAACCTCCACCGATGGCAAACCCACCTTCCATATTACTAATTTGGGAGCATTGAAGGCCGGCGAGAAATATAAGCTGACCTATCGTGTTAAGATAACCAAAAACAATGCCACCGGTGACGGTTCCATTGAATTCCTGAATAAAGCGCGTTCCAATGACACCGGATGGAAGACGGTGAAAACCAAATTTGAGGCTCGCATCTCGAAAGACGGTTCTTATAACGCCGACACCGACAAAATCACATGGACTGTGACCGTCAAGAACCCTTATGGTCAAAACCTGAAGGGTTCTAAGGTCGAAGACACAGTCACTACCCCTGGCGCCACGATCGTAGGCAATGTCACGCTGACCCAAACCAGCACCTCAGAGGGCGGCTGGAGCAATCAGCTTATTACAAACTCCATTACTCCTTACGAGGATAAAACCAGGTTTGAGTATACCTTTGGGGATGCCGATGGCAAGGAGTATCAGTTTACCTATGTAACGTCCGCGCCGAAAGACACTGACGGCAAGTTCCTAAAGGTGCATAACGATTCCACCATCACGATAGACGGTAAGAAATACACAGCCGGAAAGGATGTTACGCCGTCCGACCGTAAATGGAACTTTCATAAAAACCCCACCGGCAGCTTTACCTCTACCGGTGAAAATCAGTACACCGCGGGATGGAGCCTTTCTTCCGATGTGCCTAATTCCTGGACTGAGTATACCTTTGTTGACCAGATCAAAAAACCTACGTATGGCGAGCACTACGGTATTGCTTTGGAGCTGGACAAAGCGATCCGTGAAAGCCTGAGGTTTACCACAGTGGATAAGCAGTCGCTTACTGCTGAACAAGCCGGCATTACTGTTGAGATCGATTACTATGCCGATTCCTTCAGTGAAGCGAGCCAAGCTAAAGCTCACTCTAAAACTAATGCTACGGATAACACCACCGAGATACACACCTTTATCATCCATCTGACGAAAGGCCCGTACACCGGTACTTTCCCTGTCAGGAGCATGAACATCAGCAGCTATTATACGCACGTAGACACCACGAAGGTTCCGGCAGGTGCAGAATTCTATATCTATAATAATGACGCCTGGTATCATTATAAAAAGAACACAGATAAAACCAGTCTTACTAAGGGTGTATCCATAAACAACAGCGGTACTCATCCTGACTACGGTAGTCGCAGTTCGAACTACCAGCCTACTGCAACCGGGAACTATAAGTCCGGCATGGAAGTATACTACGAGCTTGTTCTGGATATCTCCAGCTGGGATAAGTTCCCTGAAGAGGGAACCGTTACAGTAACTGATACGCTCCCCGATGGACTTACTTTTAAGGAAGGCAGTGCCAAGGGCTTCTTTGGTTGGGGTAATTGGTGCCAGCAGAATTCATCAGATACTGGATTCACTTTTGGCATTAAGCAAAACTTTGAAGTCACCCGCAAGGGTCAGACCATTACTTTTAAGTTTAAAAACCTCAACGATAAAAATGCTCAACATGAAATTGTTGACAAGGATGATGCCCATCGAGCGACGCACCTCCTTGTCCGCTATGCGGCAACCGTTACGGACGACAAGTGGGAGAACCCGAAAACCGTAACCGAAACCTACACCAATACGGCAAAGTGGGGTGACATTGAAGCTAAGGCTACCATTACCTTAAACCGTGAGCTTGAATACTTGACCAAGAGTGCAAAGGCTGAAGCACTTAATGATAAAGGTAAGCTGGTGGTGCATTACAGCTTGAATATCAACCCGGCTGGCACCGACCTGCTGGAGGGCAGCAACACGGTGACCCTGACCGATAAGCTGGCTGTGCAAGCTAAGAATGTTACGGCGCATCTGGATATGGACAGCGTAAAGCTGTACGATTATCCCTATGTAAAGGGTACTAGCCAGCCACTGCTTACTACAAGCTATGGCATGGTCTATGAGCGTACAACAGACAGCAGCACTGGTTATGACACCCATACCATGACGTTCACGCTGGACGATTCTCACGGTTATGTATTAAAGTATGATTACGTACTGGATTCCAACGATGAAGTGAAGCTTTCGAATGAAGCAGTGCTTGCAGGCATTCACCACGCCGAGAAGAAAACAACGACCAAAACGCTGGGTGCCAGCGGTTCTGTTTCCAGCAGTATGTTCACACTGTATAAGGTCGATAGTCTGAACTCGTCCACACGCTTGCAGGGTGCAAAGTTCAATCTCTCTTACTATGATGGAACTAAGTACGTCGATCACGAGGGCCAGCATGAGCATACTACGGATGAAAAAGGCGAAATCGTCCTTTACCTCGGCGATAACGTGAAAGACGACCATTCCGGCGATCACTTCAGCATTGAGCCCGATAAGCTCTACAAGCTTGTCGAGACCCAAGCACCTGATGGCTACAAAATGGGTACAGAAGCCGAAACCACTGTGTATGTCATCTTTGCAAAAACAGGCGAAAGCGCAACTGACACTTGGAAGGCGACTGCAAAACCTGATGGTTTGCAACAAAGCGATAGCAATGTTGTGATCGTAACCGGCGGTCAGCAAAAGAACTACGACGTGAAGAATACACGTACTTGGCTGACCATCCAGAAGTTCTGGCAGGATAAGGACGGTAAGGCGATCTCCGGTGATAAAGCGCCGGAGAGTGAGGTCACGGTGCATTTGCGTCGTTATAGTAAAACCGGCGGCAGCAAAGAACATCCTGATCCCAACTTCGACAAACCTATCATCCTAAGCAAAGAAAACAAGTGGACCTTTGTTTACAAGGATGTGAATGACGATTTCTTCTACTATATCGAGGAAGCTTCTACCGGCGGCAAGTACGACGTGACCTACAGCGACAGCAACACAACTGGTGTGGAAAAAGGCGGTCTGCTTACGCTGACCAACAAGGAGATCGTTGGTTACGAGCTCCCCTCTACCGGCGGCACCGGTACACTCCCGTACACAGCCGTGGGCGGCACAATGATGCTGTCTGCGCTGGCATATAGTTTTATCCACCGCAAGCGCAGACACGAAGGGAGGGCAGATGACTAAACTGCACTTCCCTGCCGGACGCCCGAGGCTGAGCCCCCGCCCGCCCGGCGTAAAGTTTACGCGATAGACCGAACAAAAACGACACCCCTACCCCCCCTGTGCAAAATGCAGGGGGCGGCAAGGGGCAGAAAAGAAAGGGGCTTTTTCCATGAAGAAAGCAATGAAAAAACTCATGGCTGCGCTGCTGGCAGTTGCTATGGTTTGCGCCATGGCCATTCCGGCGTTTGCAGCTGGTGGTGCTGGTGCTACCACTGGCGAGGGTAAGATCACCATTGATAACGCTGTTATAGGTCATACCTATAAGATCTACCGTATTCTGAATCTTCAGTACAATGATACTGCTAAGTCCTTCCGCTATGAAAAAAATGATAAGTGGGGAGCTTTTGTTGAGGAGCAGACGGCCTATTTAGCTGTTGATTCCAAGACCGGTGTTGTTACTTGGGCAAACTCTGATAACGCAGATAATGGCACTGCTATCAAGGCACTTGCAGTAGCTGCCGGTCAGCATGTTACGGATACTCCTTCCCTCGCTGCTGACGACTCTAAAGAAGCAACCTCGAACACTGTAATCTTTGATAACCTGCCCCTCGGCTGGTATCTGGTGGTTTCCGACCTGACCACCGATGCGATCTGCTCCATTGATACCACTGCAAAACAAGTGACCATCAGGGAAAAGAACGGTGTCCCCACTGTGACAAAGGAAGTTGAGTACGCTTCCGGCTCTTGGGGTGAGGGCAACGACGGCAACGTTGGCGATACCGTAAACTTCCAGACCACCATCTACGTGACCGATGGTAACCCCACCAACTACGTTCTGCACGATAAGATGTCCAATGGTTTGGCCTTTCAGACTGGCACCATCTCTGTTAAAAAGAATGGCGACCCGTTTACTGATTACACCATAGAAACCCCCATCGATGATTGCACCTTTGAGATCAAGTTTAAGGAAGGCTCTCTGCATACCAACGATAAGGTGGTTGTAACCTACTCCGCTACCATTAACAGCAATGCTGTGGTTGGTACTGCCGGCAACGAGAACGAGACTTGGCTGAAGTATGGCAACAATGGCGAGACAACCCACGGACGTACCAAGACCTATACTTGGAAATTCAATATCCTCAAGTTCTTCACCAATAGTAACGATGAAAAGCAGTATCTGGCTGATGTTGAGTTCGTGCTGTACCGCAAGAATAACACTACTGATCCGGCCGAGTACGCAAAGTTCGATTCCAACAACAAGCTGACCGGCTGGACTAAAAATGAGAGTGAAGCCGGTAAGCTTAGGACTAACGCAACCTCCAATGTTTGCGTTGAAGGTCTGGACGAAGGCACCTACTTCCTGAAGGAAACCGCAACTCCCGTCGGCTTCAACAGCCTGACCTCTGATGTGGAAGTTCAGATTACCAGCAGCTGCAACACCCTCACTAACGCTACTTACACTGTCCAGTATAAGATGGTCAATGATGAAGATTTTGCGGATACCGATGATAAAGAAAAGGTTGTTCCCATTGAGAACAAACGCGGCACTGTGCTGCCCGGCACCGGCGGCATCGGCACCACCATCTTCTACGTTGTTGGCGGCGGCCTGATGGTTGCAGCAGCTATCCTGCTCATTACCAAAAAGCGCATGGAGAACCACTAAGCTCTCCTTTTCCCCTGCACAGAGCGGGGCCGCAAGGCCCCCTGCTCTGATCCTGAAACTATAACGTTAGGGAGTAGCCCATGAAAAAGAACAAAAGCACCATTATATTGATCCTCGTCTTTTTCGTGGGTCTATCCGTGATGTTATACCCCACTATCAGCGATTACGTCAACCAGCGCAACCAGTCCCGCGCGGTGGCAAACTACGCGCAGGACGTGGACAACATGACCGATGCGGATTACAGCGCCTATTTTGACGCCGCCGATGCCTTTAACGCACAGGTGGCCGCCAACGAAAACGCCCTCTTCCGCCCGGATCAGCTTACCGGCTACAACGAAACGCTGGATATTACCGGCACCGGCATTATGGGTTACATCACCATTTCCAAAATCGGCGTGGAGCTGCCCATCTACCACGGCACCAGCGACAGCGTGCTGCAGATCGCCGCAGGCCACTTGGAGGGCACCAGCCTGCCGGTGGGCGGCGCGTCCACCCACGCGGTCATCTCGGCGCACCGCGGCCTGCCCAGCGCAAAGCTGTTTACCAACCTCGACCAGCTGGAAGTGGGCGATACCTTTACCATCACCGTGCTGGACCGGGTGCTCACCTACGAGGTGGACAAAATCTCCATCGTGCTGCCCACCGAGACCGATGAGTTGAAGATCGCCGAAGGCAAGGACTACGTCACCCTGATGACCTGCACCCCCTACGGCATCAACACCCACCGCCTGCTGGTGCGCGGCCGCCGCGTAGAGACCCCGGATCAGTACAAGCACCTCCGCGTTACCGCCGAAGCGCTTAAAATTGAACCCATTATTGTTGCGCCCATTATGGCGCTGCCCATGCTGCTGATCTTGCTGATCGGTATGCTGATTTCCACACGCAAACCCAAGAAAACGAGAGGTGAAGAACATGAAAAGCATTGATCTGCGTCATCGTCTGGCGGCTGTGCTGCTGGCTATGTGCCTTGTGGTATGCTGCGCCCTGCCGGCGTTTGCCACCAGTGCCAACATTGAGCTGGGGCGTCTGGGCTCGCTCCATGTCCGTCTGTACGACACCCACAACGATGTGCCCCTGCGCGGCGGCGAACTTACCCTGTATCAGGTGGCCTCCGTCAAGCGCACCAACGGCAACCTGTACTTTGACTATACCGGCGATTTTACGGGCTGCGGTGTCGTGCTGGGCAATCTTTCCGACAGCACGCTGGCAGACCAGCTGGTAAAGTATCTGCCCGCTGTGCCCGCCATTGCCGCCCAGCAGGACGTGAACGAAGAGGGCTATGCCAACATTACCAAGCTGCCGCAGGGTCTGTACTTGGTCGTGCAGACCGAGGCATCCCACGGCTACGAGGCCATCAAACCATTCCTTGTGTCCATCCCCATGCCCGATGGCGACAACTGGATCTACGATGTAGACGCCACCCCCAAGGTAGGCGCTACCATCCCGGAAACGCCGGACACCCCCGACACCCCGGATGTGCCTGACACGCCGCCGGATACGCCCGACACACCGGACACCCCCGATCTCCCGGAGCAGCCGGACACCCCGGATACGCTGGTGAGCCCCGGCACACCGGATAACCCGGTAAGTCCCGACAGCCCGGACAACCCGGTAAGCCCCGAGAATCCGGATAACCCGGTCTCCCCTTCCAACCCCGATAAGCCTGTTCTGCCCCAGACGGGCCAGTTGAACTGGCCCGTGCCGGTGCTGGCCTGCAGCGGCGTGCTGCTATTTGCCGCAGGCTGGGTGCTGAACCGTCAGGGCAAAAAGGAAAACTGACTTTGCGCTCCTTTCTTTTCGGCACAGCGTGGCGTTGTGTACCGAATTTGCTCCCCCGCAAGGGGGAGCATTTTTTGTGCCCTTTCCCCTGCCGGGCGCAGCACGATTTTGAATGCGCTCCGCGTTGCTCTGCGCATAACCAGCGGAAAATATATTTTTTAATTTGCAATTCTGGAAAATCTGCGGATTTTCCAGAATTGCCTTTTCACGGGTGGGGTTTGGGCACGAACCCTCTCAGGCATCTCGCTTTGCTCGATGCCAGCTTCCCCGAAGGGGGAGCTTTTTGGGTGGAGCTGGCGAACGCAGTGAGCCTGAGGGGGTACACGCAAAAGAGCCGCTGTACTTTTTGTACAGCGGCTCTCATTTTACGCAATCTGTATTATGTTTTTACTGCTGCTGGGCGGCCTTTTTGGCCTCCAGTGCCAGAATGGCGTCGCGGCGGCTCAGGTTGATGCGGCCCTGCTGGTCGATGTCGGTCACCTTGACCACGATGGCATCGCCCACGGCAACCACGTCCTCTACCCGCTCCACGCGCTTGGTGTCCAGCTTGGAGATGTGCACAAGGCCTTCCTTGCCCGGGGCGATCTCCACAAAAGCACCAAAGTTCATCAGGCGGGTCACCTTGCCCTTGTAGATGGCACCGATCTCGGGGTCCTCCACAATGGTCTTGATGGTAAAGATGGCGCGCTTTGCGTCCTCCTGATCCACGGCGGAGACGAACACATGGCCGTCCTCCTGCACGTCGATCTTGCAGTTGCAGGTGGCGCAGATGTCCTGAATGACCTTGCCGCCCTTACCGATCACGTCCTTGATCTTGTCGGTGGGGATCATCATGCTGAACATCTTGGGTGCCCAGCGGCTCAGCTCCTGACGGGGCTCGGCGATCACGGGCTTGATGATCTCGTCCAGAATATACAGCCGACCCTTGCGGCACTTCTCGAAGGCCTCAGCAATGATGTCGTAGGTCAGGCCGTCGATCTTGATGTCCATCTGGATGGCGGTGATGCCCTTGCGGGTGCCGCCAACCTTAAAGTCCATATCGCCGTGGAAGTCCTCCACGCCCTGAATGTCCAGCATGGTCATCCAGCGCTCGCCCTCGGTGATCAGGCCGCAGGAGATACCGGCAACCGGAGCCTTGATGGGCACGCCTGCGTCCATCAGTGCCAGCGTAGAGCCGCAGATGGAAGCCTGAGAGGTGGAGCCGTTGGAAGAGAGCACCTCGGACACGCAGCGGATGGTGTAGGGGAACTCCTCCAAGGAGGGCAGCACCGGCACCAGAGCACGCTCGGCCAGTGCGCCGTGGCCGATCTCGCGGCGGCCGGGGCTGCGCGGTGCGCGTGCCTCGCCCACAGAGTACGGCGGGAAGTTGTAGTGGTGGATATAGCGCTTGGTCTGCTCGTCGGTCAGGTCGTCCATCAGCTGGTTGTCCTTGGTGCCGCCCAGCGTGCAGGTGGTAAGCACCTGCGTCTGGCCACGGGTGAACATACCGGAGCCGTGCACGCGGGGCAGGATGCCCACCTCTGCGGCCAGCGGGCGGATCTCGTTGATGCCACGGCCGTCCACGCGCTTGCCCTCATCCAGCAGCCAGCGGCGCACCACGAACTTCTGCATCTTATAGCTTACCAGATCCAGATCGGCGGCGGACAGGTCGGGGTATTCCTCGGCGATCTTGTCCATGATGGGCAGCAGGGCTGCGTCACGCACGTTCTTGTCGTCGGTGTCCATAGCAGCCTTGAAATCGTCTAGGTACTTGTTCTGGATGGCGTGGAACACATCCATGTCCAGACCCACCACCTGGAAGTCGATCTTCGGCTTGCCGCGCTCGGCCACGATCTTGTTGATGAACTCGATGATCTTCTTGATCTCAACGTGTGCGGTCTTGATGGCGGTCAGCATAGTGTCCTCGTCCACCTCGTTGGCGCCGGCCTCGATCATCACGATCTTATCCATAGTGGCGGCAACGGTCAGAGCAAGGTCGCTCACCTTGCGCTGCTCCTGGGTGGGGTTCAGCACGATCTCGCCGTCAACCAGACCCACCTGCACGCCGCCGATGGGGCCGTTCCAGGGGATGTCGGACACGGCGGTCACCAGAGAAGCGCCGATCATACCGGCGATCTCGGGGCTGCAGTCCGGGTCAAGGCTCATGACGGTCATGGTGATGCACACGTCGTTGCGCATCTCCTTGGGGAACAGCGGGCGCATGGGGCGGTCCACCACGCGGCTGGTCAGGATAGCGCGCTCACCGGGGCGGCCCTCACGGCGCATAAAGCTGCCGGGAATGCGGCCTGCGGCGTAGAGCTTTTCCTCGTACTCCACGTTCAGCGGGAAGAAATCCACGCCCTCGCGGGGCTTGGGGCTCATGACCACGTTGCACATCACGCAGGTCTCGCCGTAGCGGATCAGTGCGCTGGCATTGGACAGGCCACACATCTTGCCCATTTCAACCTTGAACGGGCGGCCGGCCAGCATGGTTTCGTAGACCTTGAAGTTGTCAAAGGTCTCTTTGCGGGAACCAAATTCGATTGCCATTGTTTCTGCCTCCTTGTTTTTCGGATCGTTCTATCCAAAAAGCCGTGGCGTGCGCATTATAGCAATAAATCCAGCGTCCCTGCCCGCAGGCACGGGCGTTCGATTTACTGCTGCAATACGCTGCCACCGCTATTTTGTGCGCATGGGATACATGGAGTTATACATAAAGCAAAGGGCAGGTACCTTTGCGGTACCTGCCCTCCGTTAAAATTACTTACGCAGACCCAGAGTTGCGATCAGAGCACGGTAACGCTCGATGTCCTTCTTCTGGAGATAAGCCAGCAGATTGCGGCGACGGCCAACCATCTTCAGCAGACCGCGGCGGCTGTGGTGATCGTTAGGGTTCTTCTTCAGGTGCTCGTTCAGCTCGTTGATGTGAGCGGTCAGCAGAGCGACCTGAACCTCGGGGGAGCCAGTGTCCTTCTCGGTCAGAGCGACTTTGGCCATAACTTCCTGCTTATTCATAATACAGTACCTCTTTCAAGTAATTTATCTGCCTATGGCACAGCGGCGGGAAACGGTTCTCCCAAAAGCGGGCATACTCCCAGCCCCGTACCACGGTAACAGATACAGTATACCAGATTGCCCGGCAGATTGCAAGAAGATTTTTGTCCGCAAGCCTTAATTTTTTACAATGCCGCCCCAGTACAGCTGCACCTCCGGCAGCTTCTTTTTGCGCAGCAGAAACACGGTGGGGATCAGGTACACCGCCACCGAAAGCAGCCGCGAGGCATCGTAGCCGCTCACGCTCTCGGCCACGCTGGTGGTGCCGTACAGCCCGCCGATAAGCATGGCGGCAATGTCCATGGCGCTGTGCAGGAACACCGTCACCCACAGATTGCCGGTGCGGAAGTAGATGGCGGCCAGCATCACGCCCAGCGAGGCTGCAAACACACACTGCATCAGCACGCCAAAGGGTGCCGAGCCGAGCAGGTTGCTCAGGTGCGCCGCGCCGAACAGCACGCCGGACACAAGGCAGGCCTTCCACACCCCGGCGCGGGCGGTGCCGTAGCGCTCCAGCAGGGTCTGAGCAATGATGCCCCGGAACACCAGCTCCTCAGCCACGCCCACAAGGATCATGTTCAGCATAAAGGTCAGGATGCGGGGCAGCGGCAGCAGCGGCGTGTCCGGGCGGCCAAAGGCCAGCGTCCCAACGGTCGTATACCCGATGAAAAACAGCAGGTACATGCCCACCAGCATTCCGTTCAGAAAGCCGCATCCGCGCCGGTGCAACAGGTCCAGCCTGCCGGTGCAGGCCAGCAGCAAAAGCGCCACCACCAACCCCACAGCCTCCTGCACAGAACCCAGCAGATAGCCGTCCATGGTGTCAAAATCCGCGCCTGCCGCTGCCAGCCCGATGGTAGCCAGCAGGCTGAACACGACCATGCTGCCAAGGAACAGCACCTCGGACAGGATACAATAAAGAATGGGGTGCGCGGTGCGCAGCCGTTTGAGCATAAGTACAGCCCTCCCTATCAATGATAGCCCTATTCTACCACGATTTCCCCAAAAGCGATAGGGCGAAAATAAAGTGTGCTTCCGGGAGATCGGGGGTCTGTGAACGGCTTGCAGCATCTTTTTACAGAAAGTTCATGTAAAAACAGGCTAAAATAGCCTTGCAGATTTGACGTGTCTGCAGCTTTGGTGTATCATATACTTGTATTGTTATACGCGATTCCGGGCGCATCACAGCCCGATTTTTAAGATTTATGAGGTGTGACCTATGTCCCTTGTTGAAAAACTTTTTGGCAGCTTCTCTGACCGGGAGCTGAAAAAGGTGAACCCCATCACCAAACAGGTGCTGGCACTGGAGCCCAAGTATCAGGCCATGTCCGATGCCGACTTACAGGCGCAGACTGCCGCCTTCAAGCAGCAGCTGGCCGAGGGCAAAACGCTGGACGACATTCTGCCGGATGCCTTTGCCGTCTGCCGCGAGGCCGCATGGCGTGTGCTGGGCATGAAGCACTTCCCGGTACAGGTGACCGGCGGTATTGCCCTGCACCGCGGCGATATTGCCGAGATGCAGACCGGTGAGGGCAAGACCCTTGTGGCTACCCTGCCCGCCTACCTGAACGCCCTGACCGGCGAAGGGGTGCACATTGTTACCGTCAACGACTATCTGGCCAAGCGCGACAGCGAGTGGATGGGCAAGCTCTATCGCTGGCTGGGGCTGACCGTTGGCCTGATCGTACAGGGCATGGACGGCGACGCCCGCCGGGCCGCCTACAATGCCGATATCACCTACGGCACCAACAACGAGTTCGGCTTTGACTACCTGCGCGACAACATGGTGACCTACAAGGCCAACATGGTGCAGCGCGGCCACGCCTTTGCCATCGTCGATGAGGTGGACTCCATCCTGATCGACGATGTTCTTACAAATAATAATTCCACACCCTGTTGTTTTGCTTCCTTAATAAGCTTAAGAGCATATTCTTCATTAATAGGATTTGGTGTTTCCTTATCATTAGACTTAACTTCAAATCCATCATACTTTCCTTTTGCTTCTTTTTCAGCGTCAAAACTTGTTGAATTTTTAAACTGTGTTGAAAGTACTGAAAATCCCTTAGTATTACTATTGTTTTTTCCTAAGAAGAAATCATAGTCATCATAAGACAGTTCAGACCATCTTGTGTGATACAAAGATAATGGGAAAAGATATGACCACAAATCAACTTCTTCGTCTGTGCCATCAGCTTCCTTATGGAAGTCCTTGTAATCCAAGGCGTATTGAATCTTGTTCTTACCCCATTTCATATAATCATAAGACTTTCTTGCCTTTTCTTCTGCTTTTTCAGAAGAACGTCCGGCAGACTTAATCTCTATTACTGCTAATTTCATATTCTGAGTTTTTAGTGCTTCCTTAAACCAATAATATGTTCCAATCATTGGCTGAGACATAACACCTAGATTATATGAAGAAATTCCCTGCTCCTCATATAGCTGGAACGGATCCATTGCTGCTGAAATAATACTTGCTCCAAAAAAGACAACCTCTGCGCTGTTATCCTGCAATTCATAAAAACTTTTGTTTGTTTTCGCCGATACCCATCTATTTTCTAACCACTTAGGCTTTAAAAGGTCTGTTAACCCTCCAACCATTAAAACTGCCACCATGCAAAAACATATGATTTTTGTAATACGAACTAATTTTAATTTCATAATAAACTCCACTGCTTAATCTTTTATTGTTTTTTCACACACACTAGTCCCCTTTACACTCAAAAACAAAAATATAATATATAATAATTTTTATATAATTGTGATAACCAAAAAGTTTTACAAAGATTTTATGATTTTTACAAAATGAAACTTTTGTTTCTCTTTTTCTACTTTATTTGGCAAAAAATTAGGCCCCTAAGTTAACTTAAGAGCCCTATAATCATATTTGTCATATTATTGCTGAAGTCTTTCAATCATTTCTGCTAATGCATCAATGCTGCTAAAGTTCTCTTCATTCTTTTCTTCCATTGTAATTTCAATATCAAAAGCGTCCTCTAATTCTTCCATTAATGCAAGAATATCCATTGAGTCCATATCTTCTGCAATGTTAAAATCCTCATCTTCAACATCCATACCGGGATTTACACTTAAAATAATTTCTTTAATCTTATCTTTCATTTGTAATTCTCCTTTTTCGTTTGTTACACGTTCTTTAATTTTATAATTTAACTCATTATGAATTACTTACTACTCATAACTTTTTTCATTCTATTATAAAAATAGCAAATATGCAACAAATATTTTTTTTATATTACAATCCATGTGACTAAAATCTATTCGTCTTCCTTTTCAATTGTTTCCAGAACATCAAAGTAGTTTTCAAAAGTCTTTCTGCAGCACATTGGATTCTTTATTACAATTCCATCAACTGCAAGACCCATTGCCACACGGTGGTCGTCATAAGTTTCAATTTCTGCTCCGTGAAGTTTGCCCGGCGTTATAATTACATCTGTACTACCGCCTTCTTCCACAATCTTAGCATCACATCCCATTCTGTTAAGTTCGTTAACAATAACCTGAACACGGTCTGATTCCTGACCTCTTATATGACCAATATTTCTTATTCTTGTCTCAGTCTTTCCAAAAGCTGCCACAACAGCCATTGTAAGCGCCTGGTCTGAAAAATCAGACATATCTATATCAAT
>OGZZ01001065.1_pt1 | contig 20690 bp, 18 predicted proteins | sample 1577021 | NCBI WGS metagenome assembly OGZZ01 (sample SAMEA3541526, study PRJEB24748) | human gut metagenome | biome: human gut; feature: human-associated habitat; material: faeces | place: China | collected 2012
ACAGCACAAAGATTGGCTGTTTCGCGTGCATGCTGCAACAAGTTCTGACCGTATGAAGAACGATATTTCATCTTACCGATGATACGGATCAATTCAGGATGCAGACCGTGGATACCCAAGTCGATGGTAGTACGTTTACCCGTTTCGATAATTTCTTCTTCCACCTGTTTGCGTACTTTAGCTACCACCTCTTCGATACGGGCCGGATGGATACGTCCGTCAGTCACAAGCTGATGCAGGGCCAAACGGGCAATTTCACGGCGAACCGGGTCGAAGGCAGAAAGAACGATTGCTTCCGGGGTATCGTCTACAACGATTTCAACACCGGTAGCAGCTTCCAGAGCACGGATATTACGTCCTTCACGTCCGATAATACGTCCCTTGATTTCATCCGATTCGATATGGAATACTGTAACAGAGTTTTCAATGGCAGTTTCCGTAGCCACCCGTTGGATAGACTGGATAACGATACGTTTGGCTTCTTTGCTGGCAGTTAATTTAGCATCATCCATAATGTCGTTGATGAATGATTGTGCCTGCGTTTTAGCTTCTTCCTTCAGTGATTCTACCAGGCGTTCTTTGGCCTCTTCGGCAGACAATCCGGAGATTGCTTCCAGTTTATCGATTTCCTGCTGTTGCAGTTTATCGAGTTCTTCTTTTTTCTTGTCAACAATCACAAGTTGCGCTTCCAGATTCTCTTTTACCGCTTCGGCTTCCATCTTTTTACGTTGGATTTCTTCCTGACGCTGGCTAAGTACCATTTCACGTTGCTTCAACTTGTTTTCCGCTTGCTGAATCTTCTGATTCCGCAATGCTACCTCCTTTTCAAGGTCCGCTTTCTTATTCAGGAATTTCTCCTTCACTTCCAGCAGCTTGTTTTTCTTAATTACTTCCGCTTCCGTCTCCGCTTCTTTCAGGACATTGTCGTATTTGGATTTCAGTACATACCGGAATAGTATATATGAAAGGACTCCTCCTACGATGAAGCAAGCAATTGCTGTTGCTATTATTGCTATCATTCTACATTTAATTTAAGTATATAAATAAAAACGCACCGCCAAATATCAAAGCAATTATTTTTGCTTGGATATTGTGCAGTGCGTGGTTGTTTTATCTCTTATCAGCGAATAGCCGGTCGGGGATTTATTCTTCCTTAAAATAATCCTCCAGCAATTCTGTCAGTTCTTTTACCTTCTCCACATAGGGGCTGGTATCATTACGTTGCATCAATTGCAGTCTCTCTAACGAGAACTGATAGGCTACCATGGCAATAATTTTTTCGGGTTCCAGATTTTTATAGACTTCCCGATACTTATTAAGCCTGATATTTACCTGCTTGGCGGCTTCCCGTACCATTTGTTCTTCCTCACGGTTGATGGTTAACGGGTAGTTTGAGTCTGCTATCTGCAGGTTTATCTTTATTTTATCGTTCATACATCTTCTTCTTATTCATTCAACAAAGCGATGCATTTATCGACTTCACGCACTAATTTTGACAATCGCAGCTTCGTCTCTTTTACGTCGCTGCCGTTAAGGCTGATTGCCGTAGCTGTTTTTAGGTTTGTATAGCTGACTTCCAATTCATCGTATTGAGCTTGTACCTTCTCGTTTTTCAGCTTTTCATTTTCGAGAAGCTTCTTCAACTCGGCATTTTCACGCTTAAGTTCATCGTGCAAATAAATCAAATGCCGTAGTTGCGTTTCAAAGGAATTCAATAACTTTTTTTCTTCTTCTGTCATCACTACACCAAAATTGTACACAAAAATACGATTAACTCTGATATTACAAAAACTTTTCGGGAGAAAATGTTCTTTTTAGCCTAAATTAGCTATGAACGGAGGGAAAAGTAGAGTATTGCATAGGAAGCAAATACAGACTGCTTATAATATTATGGTATATTTTAAATTAATGCGAATTAGTAATTGAAAATGAATTGTCATTCATTTTTGTACGATTCTGAATCATTACAAAATCGATTAAATTTTTCTACTGGGTATTTATTTTCAATCTTTCTATTTCTTCTTTCACCTTTTCTCTGTCTCTTCGATGAATAAGGAGTTTGCGGGTGAAAAGTAACAATTTCACCATCTCTTCACCTGTAGCGAGTAGTTTCAAAAATAGTTTCAAGGCTTGAAACAATCTGTTTCACACCGAGAAAGTACATATAAAAAGTGTTTGAGAGAAGAATGAGGAAAGTTTACTGGTTATCAGTTACTTTCCTCATTTTGGTTAAAAGTGGCGAGGACAGACGAAGACGGGAATACGACAAGATGAGACAGAGGAACGTTACCTATCCGTAACCTATACCCCAAATGGGGAATGTTGAGGTTCGGAAGAATAAAGAAGGTTACGAATTGAATTTGAATGCTCTGATTTATAGTGAGTTACTAATGAGCAACGTAAGATTTTTGGTTACGAACCAAATTTGCCGTGTTCTGCCGTGAAATGCGTAACAAGAAAAGACTCTTCATGTATTAATTTTGAACGCAAAAAAGAATGACGTTATGAAGAGTACATTTTCAATTATCTTCTACCTCAAAAGACAGGTAGTAAAGAAAGACGGTACTGTTCCAGTTATGGGACGTATCACAGTGGACGGAACACAGGCACAGTTCAGTTGCAAGATGACTGTGAATCCCAATTTGTGGGACACCAAGGGCGGACGCATGACAGGAAAAAGTATGCAAGCCTTGGAGGTGAACCGCAAACTGGACAAAATGCGTGTGAGTATCAGCAAGCATTATCAGGAGATAATAGATCGAGACAACTTTGTCTCTGCCGACAAGGTTAAGAACGCTTTTCTTGGATTGGAGTATCGCTGCCATACCTTGATGAAAGTCTATGAGCAAAGCAGGGATGAAATGGAAAAACAATACAAGGCTGGCATGAAATCTTTGAGCACATTCACAAAATATAGAATCGGTTGTGCTTACGTGGGCGAGTTTTTGCAGTCGCATTACCGTGTAAAGGACATTGCCTTGAAAGAATTGTCCCTGCCGTTTATTACGAACTATGAGACATTCCTTAGAATAGACAAGCAACTGAAGATAAATTCCGCAATGGTGTTTGTCCGTAATCTCCGTGCCATGATTTTTCGGGCGATTGATAACGAGTGGCTCGTCAAAGACCCTTTCAGACGATACGAGTACAAGAACGAGGAAACAACAAGGGAGATTCTGACAAAAGAAGAAATTCACCTGTTGATGGAAACTCCTATCACCAGAAAGCATATGGGGTTGGTGCGTGACTTGTATCTATTTTGCTGTTTCACAGGTCTCGCATTCATTGACCTGTACAACTTGAAGGAAGAGAACATCAAGACATTTTTTGACGATGGCGAGTGGATTGTTATCCACCGACAGAAGACAGGAACGGAAGCCGACATCAAGTTGCTTGACTATCCCAAGCAGATAATGGAGAAATATCGTGGATTGTGCAAGGATGGCAGAGTCTTTCCTGTACCACCTTATAGAAGTTGTCTGCGTTCGCTCAAAAGATTGGGAAAGAAATGCGGTATCACCAAGCCACTTTCCTGGCATACAGCAAGACATATTATTTCTTCTTACTCATTGAAAACAAAGAATTTACAAAGATTTTCAGCTTAACAGGTAACGATTTGGAAACCAGCGAGCTTCTCCATTCTGCAATGTTCTGCACTAATCAAAAGAACGCTTTTCTCATTCGCAAAAGTAATGTTTTTCTTTTTTGCTGCCAAAACAATTTCATTGAAAAACGGAGAAAATCAGACTTTTAAAAATAATTGCAAATATAATTTCTTATTCTTTCTCTTGAAGCAGTATTGAATTTAGGCTTCCAGTATCCACATATTTGCCAATAGCACCTCATCAAAACACAAATAATTTGTTAAGTCATGTAATATAGCCTAAAGTAAATGATGTATTTTCTAAATGGAATCTTTCGCCATTGCGAATGAATAATAACATTTAGAATTATGATTTACGGATACATTAGAGTTAGTAGCGATAAACAGACGGTAGAAAATCAGAGATTTGAAATCAACAACTTCTGTGAGAGAGAAAACATCAAAATTGATGGTTGGATAGAAGAAACTATCAGTGGTACAAAAGCTTATAACAAAAGGCAGCTCGGAACACTATTAAGACGAGTACAAAAAGATGATTTAATAATATGTGCAGAATTATCTCGTCTTGGGCGTAATTTGTTTATGATAATGGAAATACTAAATATCTGCATGACAAAGGAATGTCGGGTGTGGACTATTAAAGATAATTACAAGCTCGGCGAAGATATACAGAGTAAAGTATTGGCTTTTGCATTCGGATTGTCTGCAGAGATAGAACGTAACCTTATCTCTCAGCGAACAAAGGAAGCTTTAGCACGAAAAAAAGCGGAAGGTGTTATACTTGGACGTCCGAAAGGAAAGAAAAACGCTCCTGACAAGTACAAACTATCGGGTAAGGAAAACCTTATTCGTGAATTATTACAAGTGGGTGTATCTAAACGCAAAATAGCTAAAATATGTAAAGTTGATAGAAATACATTATCTCGTTTCATCAATGATAGGATTGAAGCATAAAATTGAGCGATTTTGTTCAGCAACAGTCAGTAGAATGCCGTTTTGAATCTTTTGATAGTTGGGTTATATTATCCCCGATTGAGCAGAGTATTAAAAGAAAAATAGAATCTGTTGGTACTCCATTAAAGGATTGGGATATTCAAATCAATTATGGAATCAAAACGGGATTTAATGACGCTTTTATTATTAGTACCGAAAAGAGGAATGAAATTTTAGACAATTGTTCCTCTGAAGAAGAACGAACTAAAACGGCTGAACTTATACGACCGATTCTTCGTGGCAGGGATATTAAAAGGTATGGATATGATTGGGCAAACCTATGGATTATCAATACTCATAATGGGATCAAAGGTGTTAAACCTCGTATTGATATAAACGAATATCCAGCAGTAAAGGCTCATTTAGACCAATATTGGGATAAAATATCAAAACGAGCAGATAAGGGAGACACACCATACAATCTTAGGAACTGCGCTTATTTGGACTTATTTTTTCAGCCAAAAATATGTTGGAAAGCAGTTGGACGAAATTTGGCTTTTTCTATTGTTGAATCAGGCACTTTTCTAACGGCTCCTGCAAGTTTCATATCAGCAGGTATCTATAATGAATATATTCTCGCATTTCTTTGCAGTAATGTTGGAACTTATTTTATCTATAAGAATAGCGATACCACTGGTGCAGGTGATATTATGCTAAATATCCAATCTCTAATAAAGTTTCCAATACCGCTTAATCAGACTATTAGCATCGGTGAAAGCATTAATGTTGTAAACCAAAGTATTTATCAAGCGTACGGATTTACATCTGATGAAATCTCTTACATAGAAAGTTCTATATAAATGCCAAGCCCTCAATTTTATGCCATTGGGGGCTTGGTTTTATTTACCTATCTATCAACTTGTTTGCAAGATAAAATGTAATCTATTTCTTCTTGTGTTAATTTATATGCTTCAAAAATAATGTTATCTACATCTGTATCGGTTGCAATGCCATTCACTCGTTGATTTATTACTTCACTTAAATACATCGGAAAGTCTAATTTTACCAATGTCTTTTCTAATGTAGTTACATACAATTGTATTCCTCCACCTTGGACTTCTGCTTCTGTTGTTAATTTCAAATACCAATCGAAGAGTTTACAATTCATTAGACCTAAAAATTGGAGAAGTTGATTCCGTTGTCCTGTCATTATATTTACAGCATTGTTGCAAATCATCGTTCCATCATTGAATGAAAAATTGATATTGCAACCTATAATTTTCCACATTACTTTTGGCTTAAAGAAATCGTCCCAATAACTGATACTATCTTGTGTTTCAAACCACTTATTGCTTGTTTTCTTTCGAGCCTTTATCTCTTCCCCGTTGATTATATATTTCTTGCCTGTTTGCTCTAATCGTTCTTTTCCAAACGATAATAGATGAGCCTTTACAGCAGGAAACTCTTCTATGTTATAATGGCGAGAAGGGAACGTGGCAATTAACCATAGGTTTGCCCAATCATATCCATACCTTTTAATATCCCTGCCACGAAGAATCGGTCGTATAAGTTCAGCCGTACGCAATCTTTCATCTTCAGTCTGGCAATTAGCCAATATCTCGTCTCGTTTTTCTGTTGAAATGATGAAAGCGTCGTTATAACCAGTAAGTACACCACGATAGATTTTAATATCCCAATCCTTAAGCGGTGTTCCTACTGACTCTATCTTTTGCTTGATGCTCTGTTCTATTGGGGATAGAATTACCCAACTCCCTTCATTAGAAAAATTACAGATTGTATGCTGTTGTTGAACAAAATCGCTCAAATTCTTTAAGCTATCTTTGTTCAGTTTGTCAGTAACTGCACAGCGTGTTTGATATTCATTCTTTCCCTTGCCGAAAATCAGGATATTCGTATCAACCGTAGCATTATCGAAAATCTTTACTCCAGCAAAATCAATTAAGTATTTAGGATTTGTATGCTTTGCGAAGAATCCTCTCATTTTTTCTCCATATCCTGCACGCATCCACTTATTGGATGTAATAAAACAGAGATGCCCTTGTTGGCATAAAAGCTGCCAACCTTTTTCATAGAACAAGCAATAAATGTCGCCAGTCTTAGCAAATGTCTGGAATCGGCAATCTTCATATAATTTTGCCAACTCTCCACCATTATTCTGTAATTGGATATATGGCGGATTGCCAATAACGATGTCAAATCCGTTTTTATCATCATTTCGGTTGAATACATCACTAAACCAAGTATGCCAGAGGAAGAATTTGTTATTTTCGGCAAGATTGATTTTCTTGAGTTGCTCAAGAATTACCGGGTCGTATGCTTGTGCCTCCAACTGTTTGTTGATAGTATCAGAAATTTCTTGTTGTAACTTCACCTTTCTGTCGTGGTCGCTACAAGAGTAATATGCCTTTAAAAGCTGAAATACCCTTTTTTGCAAGCGATTTTTCTCATCATCGAAAAGTGTGATTTCTCCTTTATCTTTCTTATGCCCTTTCTCGTAAGTGAGTTTACTTAAATCCACTCCCATAAAACTCTCGATTAGTGAGTTGCCTTGCATAATCTTATAGTCAAGGTTAGGCAATGGCGATGGTGTTTCCTCATCAACCACGATTGAAAGCCAGAAACGCAAACGGGCAATATCAACAGCCCCTTTCTCAATATCCACACCATAAATATTGTTTTGGATAATGCTCTTCTTTATTTCGGCACGGTCGTAACGCTCGCCGCTCAACGCTTCACGACAATGCAACAATTCATTAAGCAACCCCATAGGGAATGCCCCCGAACCGATGGCCGGGTCACAAATCTTTACTTCTTCAAGTGCTGCAAGTAGCTTAGGCTTCTTATTCTCAGGAATATCCACAACTCCTTCTTCGGGCGAAAGAACAAATTGGCGAATCTTCTCTTTTGCTATACTTGTATTGGTTTCAAGATAAGCGATGAGAGATTCCTTGCACATATAGCGTACTATTTCTTTCGGGGTATAGAACGCTCCTTTATCCTTGTTGTCTTCAAGCAGGTTCTCGAAGATTTTGCCCAACATTTCGGGGTCAACACCGACCTCGGCATCATTAGGGTCGTTCTCGTCAATGGTAAAGTTGTATTCACTGAAGAATTGGAACAAGCGTTTGAAGTAATCGGCAGGGAAACGGCTTTCAGGCTCATCCTCCTCATCACGCTCAAACAAACCGCCATTGAGGTATGGAATATCTTTCCACTCATCAAGCAGTGACTTATCCCAACCGTAATCAGCGAACAGGGCTTCACGCTCGGCAGGCTTAGTGTTCAGGATACCGAAAAATAACGGCTCAAGCACCGAATCAAGATAATCGTCCTTATACTGTGAGTTCTCAAACATATTCTGCATATAGTTGAGGTCTCCACACATCCATCCTTTGCGTTGCAAGAAGTGCAGGAATGTGATTCGTCCCATCATCTTCTTCACATAATCACGAATCTTCTTCTCGTTATGGTTAAATGCCTGCATCAATGCGGTGTCAGGCTCGCCAAGTATCTTTTCCTCCCACTTACTGCCAACCTTAACAAAACGCTTACCCGTAACATATTGGATAAAGTCGGCATATTGCTCACGATACTTGTCGAAAAATTCATCAGAGAGGGCTTCAACAGAGAATGCTGTTCTCAAATTCTCAAACGATATGCCTTTCTTCTTTAAAAAGTTGAAACGTTCGATGGGTGTCCTGTATAACAAATCATCACTTCCGAATACGTATGTGTATCGTTTAGGCGATGTCGCTTCGCCCTTAATATCACAAATGAATGACAAACGCCAATGGTCGCCACTGTCAAATACGACCAATGCCGCATCAAATTCTCCCCAAGTAGGGTTGATGAATGATTTTACGAGATTGCGAAGTCCTACAAGTTTGTTTGCGACAGATCCTTGACGGATATTATAGTGGAACAAGCCTATACGGTAACTGTCGGAAGTGTTTATGTTGCCTAAATAATAGCCTTCATCCGAAGTACTCGCAATTATTCTTTCGGGTTTCTCTTTCAATTCGCTTGCATTGAAAAAATATTGTAAAAAACTGTACCATTGTGCCAAGTTGAATGACGATTGGAACAGGTTTCTTAAACTGTCTGAAGTATATATAGTTGCCATAGTGATATTTACTTAAAGGATTCTGAAATAATAATTTGTGGATTGGAAATGTCTTGGGCATCGTGGCGTTGCTCCTTGTTCATCGTCTGATACTCGCCAAGTAGTTCCGAAATTTTGTTTTGTAAACTATACTCGTCCTGCTTCATCCTTACCCGATTGTTTTTATATTCACGAGACAAAGCTTTCAAGTAACGAGGCAGCTGAGCATAGATACCTTCATTGATATATCCCATCAGCACATCGCATTGCGATTTCAATTCACTGTCGGTCGTTATCTGCTTGATGGTACGCAAGAACTTGTTGGCTTCAAGCGAAGTCTTGTCAAGGTCGGAGCGGTTTATTGATGATGTATCGGCTGCCTCCACATATTCGGCCGTATATTGAGCCAATGCACTGTTTACGTGCTTGTAGTGCTGTTCTTCTTTAGAGAACGGCACAGGCTGTTCTTCCGGCTTTGCTTTGAGATATTTTACCGCTTCAAGAAAGTCGATAACCTCTACACCGATGGCTGTTGCCAAATAGAACTCTGTCTTGACATTGGAAGAAACAAATATAATAGACTTACCGCTATGCTTTCCTGTATCACGCATTACACGGCTCTTCATTGGCAGTGCCTTGATTTTGTGATACAGTTTGCGGTCGCTATTATAGAGTTCACGCACTTCACGCAATAGGGCGATTTTCTTGTCAATGCTATCCTTTATATTGTTATCGAACATCTGGAACTCCTTTACAATCTCCTCTTTGGAATAGATTTGTGCATCTTCGCCAAATGCCGAATGGAAACCTTGCAACTTGACAAGGGCATTCTTATATAGCTGAATTTCTTTATCACCCTGTTGAGACGGGTAGAACATATAGTTGTAGATGTTGGGTGCGACCGAGCCGATACGGTTTACACGACCGATGCGCTGCATCAACCGGGTAGCGTTCCAAGGCGAATCGTAATTGACAATTACATTGGAGCGATGCAAGTTCACACCTTCCGCCAACACATCAGAAGTAATAATAATGTTGTACTTCATAGAATCGCTATCAAAGTTTGCATCAAAATTCTCCTTAATGGTCTGCCCCAAGTGGTTACGGTTGGTTGCCGTAACCATTAAGACATCGGAACGACCCATTTCCTTTGTAAGTCTATCGTACAAATAGTTCAGTGTATCCACACTTTCGGAGAACAGTACCAGTTTGCCCGATGGATTTATTCCCTTGTCGAAGAAGTTATGAGTAAGGTTTTCTCGGAACTTATCGAATTTCGGGTCGTCATTCTCTTTCTCCCAGTCCGCATTGAGTTGTTCCAATATATCACGGTCATGGTGGAGCATTTCAAGAAATTCAGAAGTGAATGCATTGGCTGAGAAGGTAATATCCTCGGCTGCATATCCCTTGCTCATGGCATACTCAATAATCTCATCAAGCTCCATATTCTTTGCTTGCAGGTCTTTTACCTTCAAGTCGGGAGCAATGATAACTTTGTCTTCCTCGAACATCTTAATCATATCGGTTGTGATACGAAGAAGTGTACGGAGCGATTTCTTGAAAGCATAAAAACTACTTTCCAATCGCTTCACCATGTGGACACGATAGATTCCGGCCAATGTCTGACCGATATGTACGGCATTCTTGTACCTGTTACGGTATTCTGGCTTCAAGAATTCCACCGCACGATAACGGGCATAAGTCAATCCCTTGCCCTCCGGATTCTCATCTGTTTTTCCATCGGTCAATTGTTTCAACGTTTCGTAGAAACGATTACTTGTGCCGGAGTCCATCACGTACTCCAATTCGTTAGGTGGCAGAATATTGGGAAATATGATGCCTTGCGACTTGATGTCTGCCCTATAATCAGGGTCATTTAGAATATTGTTGCGTGTACGACGAACTGTTACCTTGTCGATAACCTTGCTACGTATTTGCTCATATATCTTATCTACTTCGGATGTAACATCACGCTTATCACGTTCACGCATCAATCGCTTGTACTCCAAGATATATTCCGAGAAGAAGCCTTTGAGGTTCGGAACTCCATCAATGGTACAGCTCTGGCTGTTTTGGAACAGCAACAATTGATTCTGTAAATCATCGGGACGGTTGTTGAGTGGGGTTGCTGAAAGAAGCATCACTTTCTTTTGCGAACTCTTCAACAAGCCCATATTCATGCAAGGAGACTTGCATATCTTCTGCAGTTCGTCATACTTGCCCGAACTGTCGCTACGGAAACCGTGTGCTTCATCGACAATAATTAGGTCAAACTCTTCTTTATCCTTGTAGTTGTCTTTACTTTCAAGAACTTTGGACAGACTGCCATTGGTGACAAACTGTGCTTTTTTGTAAATGCCGAACAACTTAAATGTATTTCTCCAGTTGTCTTCCAGAGCAGGAGGATAAACGACAAGGATATTGGTGTTTTTGCCGTTAGCCTCTACAAATCGCTTGGCTATCATTGTGGCAATCATTGTCTTTCCCAGACCTACAACATCGGCAAGGAACAAACCGTTATGCTTCATCAGCATCTGATAGCCTTGTATAACGGCATCTTTCTGATATTTCAAATCCTTGACACCATTGGGCAACTGAATGGAAAAATCATCTTCCACTTGGTCGCCAAAAGTATCAATAAGCACTTTGATATAAAGCTCGTACGGAGTTGGCTGATAACCCAAGTATGTCTTTTCCTTGTACTTGTTAATGTCATCTGCGGTAAGGGGAACAGCCTCGTTCCATAAAGTCCAAAATTCATCGGAGCAATACTTCACATCGTCAAAGTCTTTCATCGCCACATTAAGTTCGTATTGTGGCGGTTGCTTAATGCCTAAACCAGAATCAGAGATATTTGAAGAACCCATAATAACCCAACCATCGCTGTGTTCACTATGATTCTGTGGCAAACAGAGATAGAATTTGGCGTGCAGGTTTTTGGTAGCGTGGATACGCATTTGTAATCGTCCTGAAACAAGGTCTTCGCACATCTGCAAAATACCTTCTTCCACTTCGGGAGCATATTGGGCATTAACAATATCCTCTTTGAAGCCGTTGTGGTAGATTTCCTTTGCCTTGTCCTCATTGGCCAGCATTAGAAGTGTCTTGTTATGTTTACGGAAAATATCATCTATGTTGATACCAACCAATATCTTGATTTCTGATATATCACCTAATTCCTTACGCAACTTAAAATATCCTGATGAACGGAAGAAACCTACAACCGCCAAGAAGCGGTCGAATGTTGCCATCTCCGAAGCAATACCTTTCAACTTGTCGAAAAGCGTATTGCCAAGTCTATTATTGAAAAATTTTGTACTCATAATGTTGGTGCCTATTGTCTCTTGCCAAGAGACGGATATTATAGTGCAAAGTTAAGCAAAACAATGATTTTCAGGATATAGAACACTGAAAATCTTGCCTATTGCCATGCTTTTGTTTTGCGAGAGAATCTGAATGTTTTGCGAAAGTTATTCTGAAATAGCTAAATATGACTATATATCAATAAAATAGGCCAATTCGTCCGTCTCTTGGCAAGCGTTGGACAGATTCGCTAAACATCTACCGCTTCACAGCAAATCCAGTATTTTCTTATTGGCTTTATCTACCACGGTGGTATCCAACGATGCAAGATAAATCTGCGTAGTGTTCTCAGAATCATGCCCCATACCTTCGCTGATGACAGAGACAGGCACATTACGGCTCTTGGCGATACTTGCCCATGAATGCCGACCGACATACATCGTCAAGGGTATTGGCAAATCCAGCAGTTTCCCGATTTTCTTCAACAGATGGTTTACCCGATGAAGTTCGTTGGTGTATTGTTTCCGATAATCTTCATCATGTTTTGTAATGATAGGCAAGAGGTATTCCGTTTCGTTTATTGGATATTTATCAACAATCTCCTGCATACATTTTTCCCATTTGATGAACAGTTGTTGTCCTGTCTTGCGTCTACGATAGGAAAGAGTGCCATTCAGCAAGTCTTTCTTTCTCAGATAAGCCATGTCAATGAACGACATTCCCCTAGTATAGAAACAGAATAGGAACATATCACGGGCATAGTTAAGGTTGGGCTTCAATGACAAATCCAGTCCTTTGATACGCCTGATGTCATTGAGCGACAAGGCTCGTTTCATGGTTTTCTCCACTCCCGTATAAACGGACTTGAACAGATGTCGTTGCTCGGTCAATCCGTCTTCCACCGCACGGTTATAGACGGCTTTCAGAATACGCATATAGAAGGATATAGTGTTGGGCGTATTTCCCCTGCCTTTCAAATAAACCTCGTACTCTGCCAACAAATCCGCATTAAATTGGTCAAACAAGGCCTCTGTGTCATTCATAAAACCGCTAAAACTTCTGAGTGCAGCTGTATAAGTTTCAGAAGTGCGTATCTTCCCCAAGCGTTTCAGTCTCGCTATCTGCTGGCTGATGTAAGCGTTAAACGACAGTTCTTGCCTGTTGTCATGAAAGCGCATGATTATATCGTCCGTTACGAATGTGCCGGATTGAGATAACGTGTGTATGATTTTGTTCAGTCTCTCCTTTTCCCACTTGATACGTGAACCGATTGAAAGCAGATAATTGTTCCTCTCTTGTACTGTCGATATATGATGTAAGACAACCGTTTCAGAATGGCAGTCCCTTTCCGAAACGAAAAGTTTATACTCTGTGTTTATCTGTCTGACCACACGGTTGTGGATGACCTGATAGTAGAGTGTACCCTCCCTGCCGTTTACGGTGGATGGGCGAAACTTGACCTTTACCGATGCCATATCAGTCGGATTTGGATTGGTAACACTTCTCCATCTCCCTTGAAAGCTCCACAATCTCCCGGCTCAACTTCACAAGTTCAATGGTACAACTTTCCAACTTGTAGAGCAGAGCCATTGCCTTCTTCTCCGAAAAATGGCATCGCAGCTCTTTGACTACCTGATTATAGTTCGTGCCGATGGCACGGAACTGGGCGTGGAAATCGGACAGCTTGGTTGTGTAGTCCACCATTGCCTTGTCTACCTTCAACACCTTGAACTTCTGCCCGAAGAAGTGCGCCTTCAGAAAGACAGCTTTCGCATACACCTGTGATTCTTCGTACATCGTGAGGAACTTGTTCCATTCCTCATCATCGAAGCGCACCATCACGCAGTGCGTCTTCGGATTTAATTTGGGATTTCTCCCGTACTTGTTGTTCTTTTTCATGCTTCTTATTCTTTCAATTTTATAGTTTATCCTTTGTTTAATCTTTGATTAAGGAACCCCGAAATTATCCGACTTTGGAGGATAATTCTGCCCACGGCGGTGCAAGGGTTTTCAGTTACTCCGGAATATCCGAGTAACTGAAAACATACCTTGCTGTGTCTTTGAGGACACAAAAATCCTCCGCCTGTCGGATTGATTTCCGAGTGTAATAACTCACTTTGTGTATCGGTCGAACCGATGGAGTACATCCAACGGCTCAACCTGTTCCACCATAATCCCGTCAGAGTTTGCGCCATTGCTCGATGTCATTCCGGTAGGCCTCGAGGTGCAGGCGGACAAGGTTCTCTATAAGTCCGGATGCGCTCATGCCCTTCCCTCCGAGGTAGCGGACAACCCTGTCCAACTCGTCACGCACCGTCTCACTGACGAACACGGGCTTGCGGTTGATAATTTTGGGAACTTTGAGATAGGTGGTGCGGTACTCATCCAAAGACAGCCTGCGCTGTTTGCCACTGATACGCTTCTGCGGCATTGCCGCTTCTCCGCTCGCCACTCCTGACGGTTCTTCTGCCATATGAATTTCTGCTTCTTCCGTGACGGTCTTGCCGGGCTGTTCCGGCTCCTCCGGTTCCAGACCGATACTCCTGTAGAAGTCGTCTATCGACTTGGAGGTGTAGGGTTCCCTGCGCCCCATTTTTTCCACGATTTCACGAGCTTGACGCTCTGTAATGTTTGGTTCTTTTTTCATTGTAAAAACAAATTGATTAAGTTATTGAATGTGGTCTTGGTCTATACCTCGACCGATTATCGGGAGCGAAGTAAGGTGCTTTAATACAGTCAGTCAAGCACTTGGATTTTCTTAGTCATTTTTGTACGGTTTTGCTTTATGGGGACTGACAAATCGGTGCGGACTTCACCGATTTGCCGGATATGAATAGCTGAAAGTACAAAGGTACGATTGGGGACAATTTTAAATTAAGCCCTTATTTTGGCTGTGGCTTCTTTATAAAAAAAGGGAATTAAAGGCTGAACGGAAATCGTATTCCACCGGCTTGCTCACAGATAACCGGCAAGCAGTACCCCGGACAATGACTACCGTATCGGCGCAACACGCTGCCACTTTTTGAAAATCCATTGCATGACAGCGGATAATGTATTTCTTTGTGGCAAAAGAAACAGTAACAATTAAAAGAAAGGCAATATGGAAATTGTATCAATCGAAAGAAAGACCTTTGAGGCAATGGTCGCCAAGTTCGACCGTTTCGTCAGCCGTATGGATGCCATCTGCCATCGGCACGGGGAAAAGAAAATGAGCGAATGGATGGATAATCAGGACGTGTGCCGTATGCTCAACATCAGCCCTCGCACGTTACAGACGCTTCGGGATAACGGCACGCTGGCTTATTCACAGATAAACCACAAGACGTATTACCGTCCCGAAGACGTGGAGCTCATTGTCTCCGTTGTGGAGGATAGAAGAAAGGAAGCGAAGTTCAAAGGAAAGACTATATGAATTAAATATAATGACAACACCCACTAAATCCAGAGTAATATGAATGAGTTGATTAACAAGGACAACAAGTGGATAATCCACTTTATGGGCAGTCTTGACCGACTGCTTGATAATGTAGAGCACCTGACCGCCAATTACCGCCCGACATTGGGCGGTGAGCGTTTCTTCACTGACAAGGAGGTGTCGGCACGGCTGAAGGTGAGCCGCCGGACACTTCAGGACTACCGCAATGAAGGGCGTATCGCCTATATCCAGTTGGGCGGTAAAATCCTCTACCGTGAATCCGACATCGAAAGGATGCTGAATGACGGCTACCGCTCCGCCTACCGACAAAGGATAACTTGATTTTTCTTAAAGGAGTGCAGTTTGCCGTATGCCCTGTATTGCGGCAGCAATAGACTTTCGACAAAAAGAAAAAAGGAACGGCTTACAGACGAAGCGCAGTATTGACACTTCATCCGTAAGCCGTTCCTTTTCTGCTCTTATAATTACCCATCAGTTGCTTGTTTTTCGTTGTCGGATGCCTTTCAAACGTGTGGCAACGGAAACAAGTTACTGACGGGATGAACCTCAACTATACCATCGGTTATTACTCCTGCCACAGGAAACAAACAACGTAACAGGTGTTTCTCTTTTGGTAGTGCTGATTTCATTTATTATAAACCGTCTGAACAAAGCACTTTCTTTACTGCATATCCTGAATGCAATGGCTATAACCAGTTCAAGGTTGTAAACGTCATAACTGATACCATCCGGTTGCCTGATATATCGCATCGTATCGGCTTCATTCAGTTCATTGTTCTTATAGATTGCCCGTATTGCCTTGCGGACATTGCATGAGAACACCCCGAACAGGTCGGCAATCTCAAATTGCATCATCCATACGGGTGCGGTCGGCATAGTGACTGCACCCGTTTCACTGATTGTTATTATGCCTCTGCTCATAATCCCTTTATTTTATGATGATTATTTGCTATTTCTTCTTTTCGCCAGACGATATTTCCTTTCTTCGCTCCATCAGTTTGTCCATATCTTTGGAAATTTTATCATCGGTTATCCGTGCATATCCCTGTGTCGTCCTGATATTGGAGTGTCCCATCATCTTGGCGATACACTCAATGGGTATATCTGCCGAAATCAAAAATGTTCCGAAACTGTGCCGACTTTGGTGATAGGTCAAGTTTTCCTCTTTCCCTATGGTTATTCCCAACTCGTGAACCTCAAACCATAGGGCATCACGGTTGGGAAGAGGAAACACGGGCTTCTCGTCATCGGTCGTGTTATACAGCGACAATATCCGCTCCGCTATGGGATGTAAGGGTATGAATGCCTCCACCTTTGTCTTTTTTCGGTTGATGCGGATGTACCGTCTGCCATCAGCGTTTGTTCCGATATGGTGGGGATGAAGAAGTTTGATGTCCACATACGCCAGTCCCGTCAGGGTGGAAAATATGAAAGCCCGTCTTGCCAGTTCCATACGCTTGTCATACATCGGTGTGGAAAGTATCTTCTTGAACTCCTCACGGCTGATGTACCTGTGCCTTGCTTCCGGCTTTGTCTCATATTCCAAGTCCTCACAGGGATTTACACGGAGAATCTCCTTGTCTACTGCAAGGTACAACAGTCGGTTCAGCCAACGCAGGCAATGGTTGGTCTGGGAAGCCCCGAAGTTCTTGCATTTCTTCAAGTGGGCTTTGTAGGACTTGCCGAAATCCTCCGTCACTTCTTCAAGGGGAATGTCCTTTTTACCGATGGACGTAAGAAAATCCGTCAGGTACTTCTGATAATACATTGAACTTCGATAGGAAGAAGTCGAGTCTATTTCTTCGGAATGCTTCTTCAACCGCTCACGTTCCCATTCTCCCATCTGTAGAAGAGTGGTCGGATGGATGTTGTTCAAGGATATGTGGTTCTTCAAAATCTCGGCACTGACCACACCTTGCGATTTCAGTATCTCATTGTAGGCTTCCTCTGTCAGTCGTAAATATTCTCGTAAGCGGTTATTTTCCCTTACGGATTTAATCTCGTTTTTCTTGCTGTTCCATTCTTCCGGTCGGCAATAAATCCCCGTACTGATGGCAGTCTGTTTGCCGTCAATGGTTATGCGGCAGAGTATGGCGGTCGTACCGTCAGCCTTTACTTTGCTGCGGTTAATGTAGGGTAAAAGTGAAAATGTGCTTCGCATATAGTTTTCTGTATTAAAGGATTAAAGAACTAATTGAAAATCTTTGGTGGCTTCTATGAACTTGTCCATGTCCTCGAAAAGTTTCTTCGGGCTGACACGGGCATAGACCTGTGTTGTGGAAATGTCGGAATGTCCCAGCATCCTGCTGATGGTTTCTATCGGCACACCTGCTTCAAGCGTAATCAGCGAGGCGAAGCTGTGCCTCGCCTGATGATAGCACAAATCATCCTTGATGCCTGCCAGTGCCGCCAACGCTTTCATGTGTCGTCTGAGATTTGACCAATGCAGCAAAGGGAACAGGGTGTCCCTATCCTCACTATGATATTTTTCAATCAGCGCAATCGCTTCCGGTAACAGTTTCACACAGGCACGAAGTTCGTTTTTCTTTCTTCGATACTTCAACCACAAAGCACCGTCCTCATCCGTATATAGGTTCTCGTGGGTAATCGAGACAACATCCGCATAACAGACCCCGGTGTAGCACCCGAAGAGAAACATATCCCTTGCCAGTATATGGGATTTGCGGTAAGCGGGTATTTCCACATCACGGATTTTCTCAAACGATTCACGACTCAATGCCCGTGGTGTCGTTTCCGTCTTCTTTGGTAAGGTAAAATGCTGGAAGTGGATTCTGTCGGCATATCCATCCTTATACGCCAGACGGCATATCTTCTTCAGGATGGCAAGATGATGGCGGACAGTATCAATCGCATAGCCTTTCTCTTCCGTGGCAAAAGACTGATAGTCGTGGATGAACTGCTCTGTCAGTTGTCCAAATGCCAAATCTTTCACCTTGTACTTGTTCTCGATGAACTCCCCGATTGTCAGGCGCATATAGTGATAACCGGGATAAGTCCCTTTTGCCCTGTCTATGCCGATACGGGCTTTGAGGTCATCGCAGACAACATCCGTCATTCGCATGAGCGTCATCTGCGTTTCCATGCTGCCCTGAAAAAGGTTTTTCACATCGGTAGCATCAAAATCAACCTTGCGATTCACAAGGTTGTCAAAGGCATTGTTTACCGCTAACAGTAACTTTTCAATCTTGGCATTGATCTCAACCGCTTCCTTGCTTTTGCCGTTCAGACGGCTTTCACGTGGATTCCATAATTCGGGAGTGCAGGACAGTTTGCATCCGAACTGTGCCATTGTCCTGTTTACCGTAATGCGTCCCATGATGGGAGCTTTTCCCGACTTGTCCGGTCCGCTCTTTTTGAGGTAGAGCAATACCTTGAATTTTTCTACTTTCATACGCTTATACTTTTTAGTGCAAAAATACTTGCCATATAAGCGTTCCTTGATATGCAAAATACTGTGTATGAGTGCAAATAAAACGGTGAGGATTTCTTTTCATCGCTTACCGTTACCTGTTTTTGTTTCGGTAACCGCCCGGCTAACGGTTTGGTAACTGAACAACCTCAATATTCTGTTGTCGTTTGCATTTTCCACATTTTGCAGAATACAGAAATACAGCTCATTTCAAACGACTTACGTTTAATCTTTACCTGTTCATTATTGCTTGCTTCGCCTTGTATATTCCATGTAGCCCGTCATTCGTTCGCAACCTCGGTTTGCCTCTCCAACGGAGTTCCAATAGAAACCGTGAGTTCAATGCTTGGTCACAAGAACATAAAGACAACCCAGGTGTATGCCAAGATTACCAAGGAAAAATTGAGCAAAGACGTGGAAAAGTTGTCTCAGCAAATAAATAACATTGAGGAATTCACGTTTGGAAATGTTTGCAACGATAATACTAACACTATAAATGGCAGAGTATGAAACGACAAGTGATAACAATACAAGAAGATATGGTCATCTACGCCCCACATCATGGTGAGGTGTGGATGACAGTTTGGGAGATTGCCGAACTGTTGAATGTAACAGGGACAGCAGTGAAGAATACCATCAAGCGCATTTGGAAACAAAGTGGGCTGAAAGACTTCCAGCATTCGCAATACATCAAACTTGAAAATGGATATTCTGCGAATGTCTATGATATGGAAGTGATTATCGCCATAGCACTTCAAATGGATACATATCAAGCCTTGTTGTTCAGACAATGGCTTATCAGTAAGGTAGTGAACCGCAAGGATTGCCAAGCAGAGCAAGTAAAAAACGAGTATCCGATGATTATTGTAATGAACGGAACGATGCCAAGAGATGCTAGTTAGAATCTTTCATCTTTTTAATAAGATTTAATAGCGTACAGAGAGAACGATTTTTGTCGTTGTACACTGTACGCTATTTTTGTTTCGCAATCTTACTGATTGTTTGTAATGTTCTGATAATCAATGCTAATCCGAATGACAAAATGGCAAAAGAAACAAATTAGGAACAACAAAATCCCGTAACCCCAAAATGAAATTATGAGAAAACAAAAATTAACACGGATAACGCGGAATTTTTCCGATTTTGATATTCATAAATCAACTCCAAAAGAAGAAAATTATAAGTAGGCACATCTGTTTTCATTTTAATAGAATATAGTGGTATGCAAGATGAAGATGGGACGAGTCACTGTAAATCATGCAAAAATTAGCAAAATTTCTAATTAGGCAAATTATTTGCCGATTTTTATAATGATTTTCGGATAAACAAACGATATTTGGAGGAAAATGAGTATCTTTGCAACCGAAAACAATAATAATATACGCAATGGCTGAGAAAAATCTTAATCGTATAAAAGTTATGCTTGCAGAAAAGGGGAAAACGAACAAATGGCTTGCAGAGAAACTTGGCAGAGACCAAGCAACCATTTCCAAATGGTGTACCAATGCTTGTCAACCTCCTTTAGAAGCATTAATACAGATATCTCAATGTCTGGAAGTTGATATAAAAGAACTCATTAGGGTTCCTGAACATAATCCTTATAAAGAATTGTAATGAAAAAAATAAATACTTCATTCTCATTATTTGATTTCAATAAGAAACGTGTGACTTAGAGCAATTTGATGCAAGATCTTAGGTGAGTCGGTCTTGACCTTTTAACTCAAGCAGCGAGCACTCGGAGATATTTCTGTTTTTTATCCCAACTGGCTTATAATTCGGAAATTTATCAAAATTTGTATCAAAATTAAATAAGCATAACAATGGAACCATCTATATACAGTTTTTCACTTTGTGCCGCACT
>OGZZ01001068.1_pt1 | contig 20624 bp, 17 predicted proteins | sample 1577021 | NCBI WGS metagenome assembly OGZZ01 (sample SAMEA3541526, study PRJEB24748) | human gut metagenome | biome: human gut; feature: human-associated habitat; material: faeces | place: China | collected 2012
TTCTAAGATTGAGATCGAAAGAGCATCAGATCGTGTGAAGGTTATCATTTACACATGCGTTCGATTGTAGGTTGTTTTGCCATGGGGCTTGGGTTCTCCTTTGGGTTAATGGCTGCCGTGCAGCGTATCGATGACGGCGGCGGGATCTTTGGCTTTGAACAGGGCACTACCGGTCACCAGCCAGTCGGCCCCCGCAGCGGCGCACTGTGGGCCGGTCTCGGTGTTGACGCCGCCGTCCACTTCCAACAGGGTGTGCAGGCCGCGGCGGTCACGCTCGGCACGGAGGGCGCTGAGCTTATCCAGCGCCGAGGGCATGAACTTCTGCCCACCGAAGCCTGGCTCCACGCTCATGACCAGGACAAGGTCCAGGTCGTCGAGGTAGGGGTAGACAGCCTCGGCCGGGGTGCCCGGCTTGATGCTGATGCCCACCTGGCAGCCGGCGGCACGGATGGCGGCGATGGTCTCGGGGACAGCATCGGGCACAGCCTCCAAATGGAAGGTGATGAGGTTAGCGCCCGCCTTGGCGAAATCCGGCGCGTACTTAACCGGGTCGCTGATCATCAGGTGGACATCGTAGAACACCTCCGGCAGAGCCTTGTGCAGGCACTCCAGCACGGGGGCACCAAAGCTGATGTTGGGCACAAAGTGGCCGTCCATCACGTCAAAATGCAAAAGGTCGGTGCCATGGTTTAACAGCCGTTGGCAGTCGGCGGCAAGGTCCGCAAAGTCAGCGGACAAAATCGAAGCGGCGATCTTCGTCATAATATACTCCCTGTTTGTGCGCGTGTGCGCTTTTCCCTCTGTATCTATTCGCGCAGGCTTCTGCGCAGATAGTCGAGTTTATTATATCCCATTACGGGGTAAAAAGCAAGGCGAGCCGCTTGGCGGGCAGCAGAAAAAACTGCGCCATGCTGTAAAAAGGCAGCGCGGCGCAGTTTGTAACTTTTTCTTGCAGGGATTATTTTGCCAGCTCGGCACGCACGCGGGCCAGGGCGGATTCGATCACGCGGTCCATATCGTAGTACTTGTACTCACCCAAACGGCCGCCGAAAAGGACCTTGCCCTCGGCATCGGCCAGGGCCTTGTACTGCTCGTACAGGGCGCCGTTCTGGGCATCGTTGACGGGATAGTACGGCTCATCGCCGGGTTTCCACTCGGCAGAGTACTCGCGGCTGATGACCGTCTTGGTGCCCGGCTCGGTGGAGCCGAACTCAAAGTGCTTGTGCTCAATGATGCGGGTGTACGGGGTTTCGGCATCGGTGTAGTTGATGACAGCGTTGCCCTGATAGTTGGGGCAGGCCAGCGTTTCGGTTTCAAAGCGAACGCTGCGGTACTGCAAAGTGCCCAGGGAGTAATCAAAATAAGCGTCAATGGGGCCGGTGTAGATCACACGGTCAGCCAGAGCATCCAGTTCAGCCTTGTTAGCCAGGTAGTTCACACCCAGGCGAACTTCCACACCCTGCAGCATGTTGGCCACCATCTGGGTGTAGCCGCCGTTGGGAATACCCTGATACAGCGCATTGAAGTAGTTGTTATCAAAAATCAGGCGCACCGGCAGGCGCTTGATGATGAACGCCGGCAGCTCAGTGCAGGGGCGGCCCCACTGCTTTTCGGTATAGTGCTTGACCAGCTTTTCGTAAATATCGGTGCCGACCAGGTTGATGGCCTGCTCCTCCAGGTTTTTGGGCTCGGCGGTAAAGTGGGCAGCGCGCTGCTCCTCGATCTTTGCCTCGGCCTCGGCGGGGGTCACAACGCCCCACATCTTGTTGAAGGTGTTCATGTTGAACGGCAGGTTGTACAGTTCGCCCTTATAGTTTGCCACCGGAGAGTTGGTATAGCGGTTGAACACAGCGAACTGGTTCACATAGTCCCACACTTCTTTATTGTTGGTATGGAAGATATGTGCGCCATAGCGGTGGACATTGATGCCCTCAACATTTTCGGTGTAGATATTGCCGGCAATGTGGTCGCGCTTATCGATCACCAGGCAGCTTTTGCCTGCCTTGGTAGCCTGCTGTGCAAACACTGCGCCAAACAGACCAGCGCCGACGATCAGGTAATCATACTGTTTCATGGGGAACCTCCTTGTTATTTGGCAGAATGGCTGAACGGATCAGCGGAACGGTTTTTCCACTGCTGCACCTGCTGCAGGTGGAATTCAAAATCGCGGTCATCCTTTGTCAGCTGGCTGGAAAGGATCACGCCGGAAATAAACAGCAAAAGCGCCGCCACCAGTACGCAGGCACACACGATCAGCGTAGGGAAGCGCGGCACTAGGCCGGTGGCAAAATATTCGCCCAGAACAGGGGCCAAAAAGCACAGGCTGATAATGCCAAGCACCGCAGCCAGGGTGCTGAAAAAGCCGAACGGGCGGTAGTTTTTATACAGCCGTGCAATGGTGCGCAGCACGCGGAAGCCGTCCGAATAGGTATTCAGCTTACTTTCGCTGCCTGCGGGGCGGTCACGATAGTCAATGATCACATTCTCCACCTGCATGTTGCGGTGCAGGGCGTGGATGGTCATTTCGGTCTCGATTTCAAAGCCGCGGCTCAGCACCGGGTAGGTTTTGACAAACTGGTAGCTGAACGCACGGTAGCCCGTCATGATATCCTTGATTTGGCCGCCGAAGAGGTTGTTGGTAAAAAACCGCACCAGGTCGTTGCCAAAATTGTGGAATGGGCGTTTGTTCTGGGTGTAATAGGTGGAGGAAAGCCGATCCCCCACCACCATATCAGCCTGGTGTTCGGTGACGGCTTTGACCATTTCCGGGGCCGCTTCCGCCGGGTAGGTATCGTCGCCGTCCACCATGATATAGGCTTCGGCGTCAATTTCGCGGAACATGCGGCGGATGACGTTGCCTTTGCCCTGCTGGTATTCGTGGCGCACCACGGCACCGGCTGTGCGGGCCAGCTCTGCCGTGCCATCGGTAGAGTTGTTATCGTACACATAGATCGTAGCTTCCGGCAGAACGCGGCGGAAATCCATCACAACCTTTTGTACTGTCTGAGATTCGTTATAACAGGGGATAAGAACTGCTATTTTATCCAATGATATTCACTTCCCTTTTGCGGGTAGATTTTTGTGTTTCAGGTGCGTGATTTTGGGGTATGCAGCGGGCGCACAATGTGCGCCCCTACGGGGTGGGTTATACAGCTTGATGCACGTAACATCTGTGCACAGCGTAGGCGCACCGCATGTCCCCCTGCGTAAGAGGTATTTTCCTATCCTGCAGGGCGAGGCAGCCCCACCCTGCCGAACCGTTATGTGCTTCTATTTTTCGGGGGCTGTCCCAACCACTCTTACGCTTCCGCGCACTTTTTGATCTCGTCCAGCCAGAACCGTGCGGTTTTCTCCCAGCTGTACTTGGCCAGCACTTTGTCCGGCGGGGCCGCAGGCTTGGCAAACAGCGCGTCAAGGTCCACATCATAGTCATAGGGGTCAAAGTAGCGGGCGGTATCGCCATACAGCTCCGGCAGGCAGCTGGCACGGGCCAGGGCAATGGGTGCCCCCAGGCTGAGCGCTTCCAGCGGCGGAATGCCGAACCCTTCAAACACGGCGGGGTGCAAAAAGCCCTTGCAGTTCTGCATCAGCGCTTTGTTCTGGCCGTCCGTCACATAGCCGGGGTAAAAGATATTGCTGGTATTTTTGGCAGCATCTGCTTCGGCGCTGCCAAAGGCAGCAAGGTCCTTGCCGCCGGCCACAACAAAGGTTTTATCCGGGTTGCGGGCGGCAACCTCGCGCACCCACTTAAAGTTTTTGTGCCCGGCCAGGCTTCCCAGTGCGTAATAATACTCTTTTTTCTTCACGCCGGGCAGCTTGTCAAACACCGTCATGTCCGGCTGGACGTTCTGCAGATGCTCCCAGCCGTTATAGGTCACACCGATCTTATCCAGTGGGATGCCCAACCGCTCGCTGATCAGGTGGCGCTGGTTATCACTGACGGTGAACACCCGCCGGGCAAACCATTTGGTGGAAAGGCAGTGGAACCAGAACTTGAAGCGGAAAAACGCACGGTCGGTTTTCATTACCAGGGGGCGGATATCATGCAGCACCACCACGCTGCGGCGGGTCATGAGCATATCGCTGGCAAGGCCAACGTAAAAGGCGTGGTGTTTGCGCAGGTAGCGCGGCAGCACCACCAGATTGTAACTATACTTAATGGCCTTGAGCGGAACAATTTTGATGTTTTTCAGTTCGGGCAGGTGCAGCGGGCGGCCATCATCCCGGTAGCACAGCCGCACATCCAGGCCGGTGCCCTCCAGCAGGGGGTCCAGCCGGGTCACAACTTCATACACAAAGCGCGGAATGCCCGTGATGGGGTCACACAGCACTGTGCCATTGATCACAATGGGGTTCACTCTTCGGCCTCCTTGGCGGTTTCGTGGTGAGAGCAGGCTTCCAGCTCACGCTGCCAGTCCGCATAGCGGCGGGTGCAGTAATCCCGCAGCTCGTCCTCAAAGCGCTGCTCGCTGAAGCTGCGGCTGTGTTCCCGGATCTGCTGTGGGGGATAAGCCACGCCTTCGGTCTCAAACTTCTGGATGCAGGCTTCCAGGCTTTCGGGTGTCTGCTCGTCAAACAGCAGGCCGGTTTTGCCGTCCAGCACAGTCTCACAGGCGCCGCCGCGGCCAAAGGCCAGCACCGGGGTGCCTGCGCTCTGGGCTTCCACAGGGGTAATGCCAAAATCCTCCTCGCCGGGGAACAGGAACGCCTTGGCGCGCAGATAATAGCCGCGCACCTCTTCGTCGCTCAGACCGCCGCCCAAAAAGCGGATGGTCGGGCCAGCCATGGCGCGCAGCTTGTCGCCCTCGCCGCCGCCGCCGATCACGATCAGCGGCTTGTTCAGCTTGGTGCAGGCTGCCACAGCCAGGTCAATCCGCTTGTACCAGGTAAAGCGGCCCACCACAAGGTAAAAATCCTCTTTGGGCACAAAGGGTTCTTCGTTGATATGCACGCAGGGGTAGATCACATCACTGTCGCGCCGGTAATATTTTTTGATGCGCTTGGCAATATAATGCGAGTTGGCGATAAAATAGTCCACCCGGTCCGCGGCGCACTTATCCCACTGGCGCAGCTTGAGCATCTGGCCGGGCATGACCGCCCGCACCAGCGCGTTGGCATTGTTGCGGTAGGTATAATAAAAATCCCAGACATAGCGGGTGGGCGTATGGCAGTAGCAGATATGCACGGCGTCCGGCCGGGTGATCACGCCCTTGCTGCAGGAAGAGCAGGACGAAATGACCATATCGTATTCCGAAAGATCCAGTGCTTCAAACGCGCGGGGCATCCACGGCAGCATGGCACGGTACAGCTTGGTGGCAAAAGGCAGCTTTTGGAGATAGGTGGTACGGATATCATAATCCTTGAACCACGCAGGCATGTTGTTTTCGTCATAGACGAGGGTATAGATGGGTGCATCAGGGAAAACATGGTGCATACAGTCCACCACGCGGTCTGCACCGGCGTATGCCACCAACCAGTCATGCACAATGGCTACCTTCGGCTTGCCGTTTTTCATCCTCAGCCCTCCTTTGGTTGGTTACTGGATCTTTTCATCGTTGACCATTTTGCCGCCAAACACGGTGCGGAACAAAATTTTGATATCCAGTGCAACGGTCCAGTTTTCGATGTACCAGATATCATAACGGATACGCTCCGCAATATCAGTGTCACCGCGCAGGCCGTTGATCTGCGCCCAGCCGGTCAGGCCGGGGCGCACCTGCTGGCGCACCAGGTAACGGGGAATTTCTTCCTTAAAATGCTCTACATGGAACGGGATCTCTGGCCGCGGGCCAACCAGGCTCATATCCCCTTTTAATACATTGAAAAACTGCGGCAGTTCATCCAGGCTGAATTTGCGGATAATGCTGCCGAACCGCGTTTTGCGCGGGTCGCTGTTGGTGCTCCAGGCCGAATCCTCGGCGGCGTTCACCCGCATGGAGCGGAACTTATACATCATAAAGGGGCGTTTGTTCAGCCCCACGCGCTCCTGCTTAAAGATGATCGGCCCAGGGCTGGACAGCTTGACGCCGATGGCTACCCCCAGCATGATGGGGCTGGTGAGCACGATCAGCACCAGGCTGCCCACCACATCCATGGCGCGCTTGATAAAGGCATTCAGGATATTATCAAACGGCGTCTGCCGGATGTTGATGAGCTTACAATCGCCCAGCACATCAATGGTGGGACGGGCGGGCAGGTAATCGTTATAAAACGGCACCATGGTAATGCGGGTGCCATGCTTATCGCAGGCGGCAAAGGCGCGGGTCAGCATGTGCATCTCGGCGGCATCCAGGGCCACCACCACCTCGTCAATGCCGGGTTCATCCAGCGTGACTTCCATTTTGTCATATCCGCCCAGGTAGCGCACATCCAGGTCCGGGTTGGCATAAGGCGCCAGGTAGCCATCCACATGGAAGCCATAGTACGGGTTATGTTCGAGTGCCAGCAGGTACTCGGCAGCCATATCGCCGCCGCCGACCAGCAAGATATGGCGCAGATCCTCCCCTTTCCGGTTGCGGGCACGGTCATACCAGCGCTTGATCATCCGCTTGAAGATCAAAAAGCCGGTGCTGAACCCGTACAGCAGCAGCATGACCCCGCGGGAGAAGTTTTGCAGGCGGAAAACGAAGAGCAACGCCATAAAGCCCACCACGCCCAGCGCGTTGCCGAACGCAATGGTGGTGCTGCGCTGCCACAGCCCCCGCAGGCGGGAGGGGTTATACAGCCCGCGGCTCCAATAGAGCAGCACCATCACCACGGCGTAGCCCGCCCACCCCAGGGCAACCATAGGGCTGCGGGCAATATCCAGTGCCGGGCCGGCACCGCCCTCCTCAAAAAAAGGCAGCCAGTTAAAGCGCAGGAAATTGGCCAGCAGGTATGCGGCAATCAGCAGCACAATATCAATCACACTGCTGATCAAGCCCCTGATACGCTGATTTTCACTGAGCAATCCTGCTGCCCCCTCTCTGTACGCCACATTTCAATCATTTTAGTATATCATAAAATCCATCCGGTTTCAACCAACGGCGGTTTTGCTGCGGCGCTGAAGCAGATTTTACAACTTTCCACTCCCGCTGCCGGACCTGCAGTTTTTTCCGCGTTACTCGAAGAAGTACTCCCAATCCTGATACGTCGCATTCACTTCAACTGCGTTTACCTGCGGGTACACGGTGCCGCTGCCGGATTTTGCCGTCAGTAGAATTTGCCCCACACCGTTGGAAATGGTGATAGGCACCTCGTAACTGTCGCGGTCGGTGGGCAGGTAGAAATCGCCCTGGTTGGTGTCGCGTTCCGCGGCGGCGCAGAGTTCGTTTTCCGTCACACAGGTCACATGCAGGAACTGCCGGTCAAACGGGTGGTCCATGCTGTCAGAGCTGACCAGCCCATAGTGCAGCGTTACATCCGCCACACCGCAAAAATCCGCGTCCGCCGCCGTTACGGTCACCAGCACAGTGCCATCTCCCTGCAGGGTGGCAGCGGTCGTGGTTTCCACGTTCAGATTGTTATCGGTTCCGGTGCGCTCCCAGAAAAGGTGCATGCCGCCGGACTGGAAGGTGTTTGCCACCGGCTGCCAGTAACGGTACAGCTCCCGGTAGAACCACCAGTTGGCGTTGCGGCTCCACCGCTCCGGCGGGGCCACCTTGGGGCTGGGGGTCACGACAATGTCAAAATTCCCCTGCTGGAAGGTTTGCAGGTACGCCAGGCGTTGGCGATCCCCCAGGGCATGGATGATGTAATCCGTGCCGGTAGGCTGCAGCTGGCCAGTCATGGCTTCCAGCGCGCTGGAATAGGTGCCAAACAGCCGCTTGCCCGCCGTCAGTTCCTTTTCGGTTGCCAGCTTTTCGGCCTGGTCGCCGATCCAGCCGCCCAGCTCCGGCACAAAGGTATAGCCCTCGTGCCCGCCAATGCGGGTCTGCACCTGCCCGGCCATGCCGACGGCCAGCACAGCGGCCCCCAGCACCGCACAGCCTGCGGGCACAATGCGCGCTGCAACCTGCGGAAAGCTTACCTTTTGGCAAACCAGCAGCACCGCTTTGATGATACACGCCGGGGCCAGTACGGCAGCCAGTGCCGCCGCGCCGCCCGTGGGCCCATTGTTGGAGGCACTGACTATGCCGTACAGCAGGTTCCACAGCACCATGCCCAGTGTCAGGGCAAAGCCCCCGGCCGCCAACACAGCAGAGCGTTTGCTGCGGCAGACAAAAATACCGATGGCAAACGCCAGTGCCGCCGCAAGGCAGAACACTGCCGCGCCCGGCCAGTGCAGGTCTGCCACGCTGCACACCCGGTCGCTGAGGGTATTGCCGTAATACCAAGTCTGGTAAGCGCTGGTTCCGCGGGTCTGGCGCAGCCAGGCCAGCGGGTGCCCCCAGCTGATGAGCAGCACCGAAACGCCAAGCCCCACCACACTGGTAACGATGTAGCGCAGTGTCTGTACCACAATTTTACCGATGGAACTGCGATACAGCCGGATGAGATACAGCCCATACCCCAGCGCAATGGAAATATAGGCAGCGCCGCCCATATCATTGCTCCAAGGCACAAAAAAGCCTGCGGCAAAGGGCACCAGCACCGCCGGGGCCAACAATCGCCTGCTTGTATCCTGCTGCCAGAAATGCAGTCCCAGCAGGATGACCAGTACCGCCAGTGTTAAAGCGGCGGAGCGCATCATGCGGGCGCTGTTGCCGTTGGCGGCGGCATAGCTCAGCAGGGTGTTCACCTGACCGGAAAACGGCAGGTTTGCTCCCTGCACATAGGCAAAAAACACGCTGCACAGCGCCAGCGCTGCCGCGCGGGCCGCACGGGCAGTGCCGATGACCACCAGGCAGACCGCCAGCACCAGCAGCTCAAAATAGAACCAGGTGCAAAAGTTTGTGGCAAACATGCTGCGGCCAAAGCTGTTGCCCAGCACCAGCAGCAAACCGCCCACGCTGTACAGCTCGCCCGCACCAAGGTAGACGGTAAAATCACGATAAGGTACCTGCCCGGCCAGCAGGTGGCGCACCGGGTTATAATTCTGGAAGTCGCCGTTCATGATCTCGTACCCGATCTCATAATTGGCGGCAAGACCGCGCACTGCGGCAAGCCCGGCCAGCACCAGCAGCAAAAACAGCCACGGTGCTGCGCGTTTGAGCTTTTGTTTTGCTGTCTGCATCAGCGGTAAAGGCCCTCCAGCTCATCCAGCTTTTTCTTCATTTCTGCACGCACGCTGGGTGGGTCCAGAATTTCGATCCCTGTGCCAAAGCCGGCCACCCAGCCGTAAAACCGGGGGCTGACCTGCACATTTACCACCACATTAAAGTGGTCGCCATCCGGGTTGCGCACCAGGGTAACCCCCGTACCAAACCGGTCGATCATCGCCCCGGCCAGGCGGTTTTCGCACCGCATGGTCACTTTGCGCACCGGGCCGTTGAACATATCAAACATCTGCTGCATATACTGGTTTACGTCAAATTCGGCGTATTCCTCAGCGCCTTCACGTTCGGTATCCGGCAGCAGCTCCACCTTGCGCATTTTATCCACGCGGTAGTGCTTCAGACGGCCTTCGGTATAGGCGATCATATAATAGTTTCCGTTTTCCCACACCATCACCCAGGGGCTGACGGTGTACAGCTGGCCTTCATGGCGGGGCACCATCTGCTTTTGCAGGTCCCAGTCACAGTATTTGAACCGCACCTGGTTGCCCGCGGTGATGGCGCTGTGCAGGGTATCCACGCTGTAAAGGATCTTTTCCTCCTGGCTTTTCACCCGGCCGGAAACCAGCACCTTGCGGTCCAGCTCCTCCTGGCGGTAGCGGGAGGTGAACCGTCCCAGCTTTTCGATCAGCACCTTGCTTTTGCGCGCGGTGATGAACTTGCTGGCATACACAGCGTCCACCAGCAGTTTCAGCTCTGCCAGTTCAAACGGGGTATCCACCATATAATACCCGCCCCCGCGGCCGCGCTGCTGCACGATCTCAAAGGGGGTATCCGGCATTTCGTTCAGGGTCTGGATATCGTCATACACGCTTTTGCGCTCTGCCACAATGCCGCGCTCTTTCAGCAGTTCTACCATGCGCGGCACACTGATGGGGTGCTTTTCGTCGGTTTCCCGCACAAAAATTTCCAACAACGTAAGCAGCTTTAATTTCTGTCCTTCTTTACGGGGCATAAAGGCCGCCTCCCTTCCGGCAAAACAGACCGGCTTCCCGGTTATTTTTTATCAAATGCCTTGCGGCGCTCGGTGGAAAGGCGGAACATTTTTTCCAGCCCTTCGCGGTCGTCATCCACCAGTTTCTGGCGCATGGTGGCAAGTGCATCACTGAACATATCGATTTCACTAATCAGGTTATCCTTGTTCCACAAGAACAGCTCCGCCCACATTTTATCGTTGATGTGCGCAATGCGGGTCAGGTCGCGGAAAGAGTCCCCGGTATACTTGGCAAGCTCGGTGTTATCGCTGGCGCACATCAGGCTGACGGCAATGGCATGGCACAGCTGGCTGACATAGCCGATCATGTGGTCATGCTCTGCCGGGCTGAGCACGCTAATGCGGGCAAACCCCAGTGTGCGGGCCAGGGTACGGCACCATTCAATGGCTTCCGGGGTGTTTTTTTCGGTGGGGGTAATGATAAAGTTTGCCGGGGCAAAGTTTACCTCGGCACTGTGGGCCACGCCGTTGGTCTCACGGCCGGCCATGGGGTGGCTGGCAATGAACTCCACGCCCTCCGGCAGCATCTGCTGCACCGGCTCCACCACGCCGCGCTTTACGCCGGAAACATCGGTTACCAGCGTGCCGGGGCGGACCAGGTGGCCGTACTGCTTGACCCATTCCAGCAGCACAGTGGGGTACAGGCCAAAGATGATGTAATCCGCGTTCTGCACCAAGTCGTCAAAGTTTTCGTTGCGGCCCTCACAGATATAGGCGTGTTCCAGCGCATAATCCAGCGTGCTCTGGCTGTGGGTAATGCCGGTCACGCGGTAGCCTTTCTGGCTGAGCACCTGGGCATATTTGCCGCCCAGCAGGCCCAGGCCCACAATTAAAAACGTTTTGTTTTTATCCATCCCGTCCATTTTGCTTTCACCCCTGATTTGTTACATGGGCCCCCAGGCCCTTGATGACCTCAAAGAAATCCGGCCAGCTTTTGTTGACCGCGTTGGCCCCCTCGATGACCGCCGGCTGGCCTGCGGCCAGGGCAGCAACGGCCATTGCCATTACAATGCGGTGGTCGTTATGGCCGTTCAACGGCGCCGTGGGCTTGTGCAGGGCGCAGCCCTCAATTGTCAGGGTATCGCCGTCCGCTTTTACCGTGCCGCCCATCTTGGCAAGCTCTTCCTGCATAGCGGCAATGCGGTCACACTCTTTAATGCGCAGCCGCCCGGCGTTGCGGATGATGGTGGTGCCGCTGCAGAAGCACCCCAGTGCGATGAGCACCGGGCCAAGGTCTGGGCAATCGGCCAGGTCGATCTCCACCGCCTTCAGCAGGCTGCGATGGAAGGTCACATGGCTGCCGCTGCGCTCAAACTTTGCGCCGCACTGCTTTAAGATATCCAGGATCACCCTGTCTCCCTGGTGGGAACCGGAGGGCAGACCCGTTATCGTAATGCCGCCCACAGTGCTGCCCAGCACGGCCAAAAACGCCGCCTGGCTGTAATCGCCTTCAACATCCATGTCTGCTGCCGCATAATGCTGCGGCGCTGCCACTTTGTAGGTGGCGGAGCCATCCTTGCGGGCGCGGACCGAAACTTTAACGCCAAATTTCTGCATCGCGTCTGTGGTCAGGTCCACATAGCTGCGGCTTTCAAAGGGAGCGCGCACCTCAATGGTGCTGGGGGCTTCCATCAACGGGGTGGCAAACAGCAGCCCGCTGATGAACTGGCTGGACACATTACCCGGCAGTGTAAAGGTACCGGGGCACAGGCGGCCAAAAATCATAATGCCCTGTTCGTTCTGTTCAAAACGCAGCCCCTGGCGCTCAAACAGCTGGGCATAAATTTCCTGCGGGCGCTGCATCAGGCGGCCTGCGCCGGTAAAGCGCACTTTTTGGGCCGTCAGGCTGAACAGCGGCAGGATAAACCGCAGTGTGCTGCCGCTTTCGTTGCAGAACACCGGGCGGGTAATGGTGGCAAAACCGTCCGCATTGCCGCGGCCGGTAATGGTCAGCTCATGCTCGCCCCGCTCCACCTTGGCCCCCAGCTGCTGGGCAGCCCCCAACGTGGCCAGAATATCCTGCGAAAATTCCACATTGCCAATGTGGCTGGTACCGGCGGCCAGGGCCGCGCACACCACAGCGCGGTGTGCCGCGCTTTTGCTGGGCGGCACGGCAGCGGTTCCGGCCAGGCGGCCCGGTTCAATGGCTGCAACGGTTGCTTCCACGGTGTTCCCCTCTTTCGTGCCGTTCAGGCATCAAATGTTGTTTCAAACGCCTGCACGGCGGTTTCTACTGTGTTTTCCAGGCGGCCGGTGTTATCCACCGCGGCATCGGACGCTGCGCGGTAAAGCGGCATCCGCTCGGCTTCCATCTTGCGCAGGGCGTCCAGCCCGGTGGAAAGCGGCCGCCCGCCGGTTGCCAGCCGTTCGACCGGGCGCTGCACCCACAGCACAGGGCCGTTCTGGCGCAGGGCGCGGGCGTTGCCCGGTGTTTTGATCACCCCGCCGCCGCAGGCGATGACCTGCCGTGTCTGCTTGCTGATCTCCGCCACAGCCTGAGATTCGTACTTGCGGAACGATGCCTCACCTTCACGCGCAAAGATATCCGGGATGGGCATTCCGGTGTTTTTCTCGATCACTTCATCCAGATCCACATAGTTTTTGCCCAGCGTTTTGGCCAGGGCACGCCCGATGGTGGACTTGCCGCAGCCCGGCATTCCGATGATGGCCACGTTGGAAAGATCTCGCTTGAGCTTGCGGTGAGTGTCAGCGATCACAGCTTCCGGCAGCTTTTGGCCGGTAAAGTGCTCCGCCGCGTACACTGCCTGCGCCACCAGCATCTCGAACCCACAGTAGGCGGGCACGCCAAGTTCCTCCGCACGGAGCAAAAGTTCGGTGCGGAACGGGTTATAAACGCAGTCCAGCACGGCTTCCAGCTTGGGGAAGGCATGCAGGTCCAGCAGGCAGCTGCCGTTGTTGGGGTACATGCCCGCCGGGGTGGTGTTGATAATGATATTGATTTCCGGGTGCTGCTGGGCTTCCTCATAGGTCAGGGCACCGTTCTTGCCGGTGCGGCTGGCGGTCAGCACCTGTTTGGCTCCGGCGTCCTGGCAGACAGCCGTGACGGTGTTGTGGGTGCCGCCGGTGCCCAGCACCAGCACCACAGCCCCGGCAAACTTCACGCCGTGGCAGCGGGCCAGGTAGGCAAAGCCGGTATAATCCGTATTATAGCCATACAGCTTGCCATCCCGGTTGACCACGGTGTTCACTGCGCCGATGGCCGCCGCACGTGGTTCCACCTCATCGCAATATGGGATGACCAGCTTTTTGTACGGGATGGTAACATTGATGGCTTTGAACGCCTTTGCCTGCATAAAGGCATGGGCTTCTTCCTCCGTGGGCAGCGGATGCAGCTCATAGGAATAGCCGCACACGGCCTCATGGATGATTTTGGAATAGCTGTGGCCCAGTTTGGCTCCGATCAGACCGTATTCCATGTTGCGCTTCCTTTCTGTTTGCTTCGGCTGTATTACTTTTGCCCCAGCGTACCGTAACGCACGGTCAGCAGGTCCAGCACGGCAAATGCTGCCAGGGTGTTCTGCACCACAGCAGCACGGGGCACAATGCAGGGGTCGTGCCGGCCCTTGATCTGCAGTTTTGCATCTGCCTTGGCGATATAATCCACGGTATCCTGTTCTTTATAAATGCTGGGGGTGGGCTTTACCGCCGTGCGGAACACAATGGGCATGCCGTTGGCAATGCCGCCGTTGATGCCGCCGTTTTTGTTGGTGGCCGTTACCACTTTGCCGTCCCGCATGGTAAACGGGTCGTTTGCCTGGGAGCCGCGCAGGTCCGCAAAGGCAAAGCCCGCGCCAAACTCAATGCCTTTGACAGCGGGGATGGCAAACGCCAGGTGGGCGATCTCACTTTCCACACTGTCAAAGAACGGTTCGCCGATGCCCGCGGGCACCCCGGTGATGACAGTTTCCAGAATACCGCCCACGCTGTCACCCTCGGCCCCGGCTGCGCGGATGGCTACCTGCATGGGGGCTTCTTTTTCGGGGTCCAACAGGGCAAAATGGCCCGGCTGTGGTTCCGCCATAATCAAACCGGCAGAGCTGGAAAGCGGAGCATCCTCCACCCCGGCACAGCGGGCAATGTGGGTATACACCTTAATACCGCGCTGTGCCAGAATGTGCTCACAGATCGAACCCGCAGCCACGCTGGCTGCGGTGATGCGGCCGGAAAAGTGGCCGCCGCCGCGGGCATCCTGCCAGCCTTCATATTTGGCATATGCCGTGTAATCCGCGTGGCCGGGGCGCAGCAGATCCGCCGTTTTTGCATAATCTCCGCTGCGGGTGTTGGTGTTGCGGATCATCATGGTGATGGGGGTGCCGGTGGTATGGCCGTTGACCACACCGCTCAAAAACTCCACCACATCCGGCTCGGTGCGGGCGGTGGAAAGCCCATCTCCGCGGGCGCGGCGGCGGTCCATCCGCTCGGCGATGTACGCTTCATCCACCGGCAACCCCGCGGCCAGGCCGTCCAGCACAGCGCCGATGGCGGCACCGTGGCTTTCGCCAAAAATGGTCAGGCCCAATGCATTGCCAAAGGTATTTTTCATCGGCTCAGTCCTCGTTTTCCTTGATGCCAAGCAGGGCGGGCAGTTCGGTCATGGGAATCTTATCGGCGCGCCAGCAGCCCAGGCCGGGCACCTTGATGACGGTAATGGTGCTGCCCGCGCTCTTTTTGTCGTGCTGCATATAGCTCAGCACCTTATTTTTGTCCACACCCGTGCGGGTGGGCAGGCCCAAAGTGCGGTAGATGGCGCGGGTGCGGCGCACAAGGGATTTATCCTCGATCATAGGCAGCATGCCAAGCGCCACGCACTCGCCATGGAACAGGCCGTTGGTGCGGCGGCCGCGCACCCCCTTGACAGCCTCAATGCCATGGCCGATGGTATGGCCAAAGTTCAGGCAGGCGCGCTGGCCCTGCTCGTGCTCATCGTTTTCCACCACGTTCTTCTTCACGCGCAGGGAACGGTAGATGATGCGCTCAATGTTTTCTTCGGGGTGTTCACATTCAAACAGGGCAAACAGCTCCGGGTCAGCAATCAGACCCGCCTTGATGGCCTCCGCCAGGCCGTTGACAAAGTGGCGGCGGGGCAGCGTTGCCAGGGCATCAAAATCCACCAGCACCACCTTGGGCTGCCAGAAAGCGCCAACAATGTTTTTGGTTTCGCCCAGGTCAATGGCGGTTTTTCCGCCAATGGAGGAATCGATCTGGGAAAGGGTGGTGGTGGGGCAGTTGACAAAATCAATGCCGCGCATATAAGATGCCGCGCAGAACCCGCCCAAATCCCCCACAACGCCGCCGCCGACGGCCACCAGCAGGTCCTTGCGGGTCATGTTGAACTCCAGCATGGCCTGCAGCACCTGGCCATACACTTTCAGGCTTTTGCTGGCTTCGCCCTGGGGCACAGTGTACACCATTCCATTGGGGCACTGGGCCAGCACGGTCTGGGCATACTGCTCCGGTACGCCGGAATCCGTCAGGATAAACACCTTGCGGTTGGCAACATTGGCAAACTGGTACAGGTTGGCCAGGCACCCGCTTTTCAGGATGATATCATAGCTGCGGCTGCCAAGCTGCATGGTCAATTTCATAACAATTCCTCCTGTGTTTTTCCGTCATTTACAGGTCAAATACGCCCAGTATCCGCACCGTGCGGCACACGTTTTCCAGCTCATGCACCAGCTTGGCGCAATCGTCCGTTGCGGCATTGGCCGGGCAGACAAGCTGAACATAAAAATAATATTCAAACTGAACATGGGGCAGCGGACGGCTTTTGATGGTTTCCATGTTAAAGCCGCGCTCGCCGATGATCTGGATCACCCGCGCCAGCCGCCCCGGCTTGTGGTCCACCGTAAACAGCATCGAAAGCCGCTGCCCCGGTGCGGCGGCGATCGGCTGCCGCTGGGCGCCCTCTTTTTCAATCACGATAAAGCGGGTGGTGTTGTCGCCGTCCTCGTTCACGCCCTCGGCCAAAATCTGCAGCCCGTACAGCTTGGCTGTTTCGGCGGAAGCGATAGCTGCCAGGGTTTGGTCGCCCTGTTCCGCCACATAGCGGGCGGCATCCGCTGTGTTGCCCCAGGCTTTGGTGGCAAAGTGGTGCAGTTTCAAGAATGGCCCACTCTGCGCCAGCGCCTGCTGGTGGCTGATGACCGTTTTGATCTCGCTCAGCTGCGCGCCCGGCAGCGCCAGCAGGTCCTGCCGGATGGGCAGGTCGCACATGCGGGCTACTTTCAGGCCGGGGTGGGCATACAGCAGGTCCAGCACAGCGGAAACATCGCCCGCGTTGGAATTTTCAAACGGCAGAACGCCGCAGTAAGCATCGCCCCGCTCCACGGCTTCCACCACCTCGTTCCAGGTGGAGTACGCCTGTGCCTTGGCAAAGGGGAACAGCTGACGCAGCGCAATGTGGGACCACGCGCCCTCCACCCCCTGGTAGGCGGCAACATCCTGCCCAATCAGAACATGCTGGTACGCGCGGGAAACCGCCAGCGCTTTTTTCAAAAATTCGCGGTAATAGGGCTGAAGTTCCGGGTTCTGCACGCGGGCGGTATTCTTTTCCAGCACAAGGGCTTCGCGTGCCGGGTCAAACACCTGTTTGCCGGTGCGCGCCTTGTACTGTGCCACCTGGCCCACTGCCTGCATACGCTGTTCAAACAATGCGGCCATCTTTGCGTCGATCTCGTCAATCTGCGCACGGGCCTGCTGCAACTGATCCATAGACGGGTTCCTCACATTCCATGGTTATTCATATTTTACTATACTATAAAACGGTCTGTATCGCAATAGGGCACCATCAAAAAAACAAAAAAGCAGGGCCGAAGCCCTGCTACAAATTAGCAATTAGTAAATTCGGTATAGCTGTACACAGCGGGCATTTCGGCCCGTGCGTAATTGCTCATTGCTCATTCCTAATTTCTAATTTTTTCTTCGTTTTCTCCTCTTCCCTCGCCTTCCGCACCAGATCCTCAAAGCTTGGCATGGGGGTAAAGATGCGGTGGTAGGGGTTTTCCGGCATGGGGGCCGGCTTTTTTACCGGGCGGTAGCGCATCACTGCTGCCCCACGGTGGAAACGGCACCCGCGGTCAAGATGTTCCACAGGGCATCATAGGTTTCGCTTTCCAGCGCGGTTTTGTCGGTATAATACGCGCGGCGGCCTATGTAGGTGTTTTTCATGATGTCCTGGTTTTCGCCCTGGAGGTCATCCACCATCGTCAGGCCGGTGTAGGTGCCCAAATCCAGACCGGTCAAAGCCGGGCAGTCCGTCCAGCGGTAAACCATCTTGGTCCAGTCCACGATCACATTATCATTTTCATCCACATTCTCCGTGTCGGGCATGGTGCCATCCAGGTACTGCAAATCGCCGGTGGTTTCCGCAAACTGCTGCGCGTAATCGGTATCCTGCATGATAAAGATGTAAGGCCCGTCCTCACTGGATAAATCCGCCGAAAGCCGGGTCACACCAGCCATCTGGGTGTATGCATCAGTGTTTTCGCTCTCGGAATCAAAATCCAGGTTATACTGCACCAGCTCCACTACCACCTTGCCGTCGCCATTGCGGTCATCACAGTAGGCGGCCAGCGTGTTTTCCAGGGCCGTTACCGTATCTGTCGGCAAGTTGCTGCTGCCCACATAGCCAACGCGGTAGTCCGGCCGCACCCGGGTAACAACATCGTGCACCATCCACACCACCAGCACCACGGCGATGACCGCAATGCCAACGTACAGCTTGTGGTAATACCACCAGTTGGCAGCTTTTTCCTGTTTGGTATATTCTTTTTTCGATTCGGGCGTTTCATACTGTTCAACGCTGTCTTTTGTGACCCATGCCATCTTAAAAACTCTCCTAATCTTTTTAACGTAAGTGGTATTATACCATAAATTTATGTTGGAATTGTAAAATTATTTTGACCATCCCGTGCCCGCTGCCTTGCATAACCCGCTAAAAAACGCTATGATAAACTTGTAATATTGTAAGCAGGGCTGCAAAAGCTGCGGCAGCGCACTGCCGCCCAGTCCGCTTACCCCCAATTAAAGACACAGAAAGGTCATTTTTGAATATGGCAATGGAAGACAAAAATCCCCCCGTGCAGCCCGATGCTGTGGAGGCGACCGAAACCCGCGGACGCAAAGTTGGCGCGGCCCGCTTTTTTGAGCTGCTGGGGCGCGATTTGTGGCCGTTTTATAAAGCCAGTATTTTGTGCGTGCTGGGCTTCGCCCCCGGCTATGCCGCTGTTTTGTTCAGCACTATGGCCGCCAGCCTGCCGCTGTGCCTGCTGTCCGGCGCTGTAGGTGGGCTGATTGCCGCACCTGTTTTTTGCGGCATGCTGGATACCATCCTGCGCGCTCTGCGCGATGAACCCGGCTACTGGTGGCACACCTACCGCATGGCCTGGAAGCAAAACTGGCGCGAAAGTCTGCTGCCCGGTGCCGGGGCGGGGTTTTGCCTTGGGCTGTGGGCCTTTTTGCTGTACGCCCTGCCTGATCTGGAAAACGTGCCTATCTCGGTATGGATCTGCATGGTGCTTGGCATCTTCTTTTTGCTGGTGTTCTGCCTGTATCTGTTTGCGCAGGTGGTTCTGGTCAGCGTGTCCCAGGCGGAGCGGCTGAAAAACGCCGCGCTGTTCATGATCGGATTTTTGCCGCGCACCCTGGCAGCCGGGGCAGTGCTCTGCATCTATTGGGGCGTGATGCTTGCCTGGATGCCCTACACCATCCCGGTGGTGTTGATTCTGGGTTTCTGGCTGCCCTGCACCCTCGCTTTGCAGATCATCTATCCGGCACTGGATAAAGCGTTCCACCTGGAAAAGACCATCACCGCCCGGCGCGAGGATGAGATCAACGACCTGATGGAGCAGCACGGGCACACTTCCGTTTGATACCAACCAGATAAGGCGGCAAACCTATGGAAAGTAAGAACACTTTTATCCTACATGAAACCGAAGCGTTTATGCGGGGCGAGCTGGATAACGTTACCGTTGCCCACGGGCGCATTGTGTTGGACCTTGTCTCCGGTGGGCATGTGCCCTATGGGTGCTATACCAGCCCCGCCGTACCGCTGCCCACCTTTGACGCCCTGCGCGTGAGCTGGAATGCCGGCACCCCGCCGGGAACTGCCGTGGAAGCCCAGGCCCGCGTGATGGTGGACGGCAACTGGACCAGCTGGTCCAGCTTTGGCCGCTGGAGCCCCTATCTGGAGCGCGAAGGCGCAGCCCCCGTGACCAAAGGCGCTGTAAACCTGCTGCCGGACAGCCTTGTGCTGGACAGCAAAACCGCCACCCAGGCCCAGCTGCGCATCTACCTGTATACCAAAGACGAACACACCACCCCTTCCGTCAGCCTGGTGGGGGTCAGCGTGCGAGCGGTAGATGTGATCCCCGCGGGCGGGCGGCCCATCAACGCACGCCTGCACCTGATGCCCTATGCCGTTGCGCGGCGCGCCCCGGCGCTGCAGCCCGTTATGGACCTTGCCATCTGCCTGGCCAGCCTGACCAACCGCTGGGGCGCAGATATCCTGCCCGAAGAATTTGCCCTTGCCATGCGAGACTGCCGCAGTACTGACGCTGAGCGTAATTTAAGCTTTGCCGCCGCCGCCGCCGGGTGCTGGGGGTTCCCCTGCTGGGCCTGCTGGGGCAACCTTGCCTTGCTGCGCAGTGAGGTACGCGCTGGGTACGGCGTGATCGTGGGGCTGGAATCCACCCCCGCACAGCAGGCCGCTGGAATGCCGCCGCTGCGCTATGCGGCACTAAGGGGCTTTCGCCAGGGGGCACAGCCTGCCGCCCTGTTGGTGGATCCCTATGCCGCAGCGGAAGATTTTGACACCGAAACCGAGCTTTTGCTGGATGACTTTTTGGTTGCCTGGAACAACACCGCCCTGTGCATGCGCAAGCGTGACCCGGACGGTGCCCTGCCCGGCTGCCCAGCCCGCACCTCCGCCTGGCTGCGCCGGGTGCCCAAGGTTGCACCGGATCTGTTTGCCATGTACATCGGCAGCACCCAGCACGTTCTGCCGGATGATTTCTGCGCTGCACTGCCTGCCCCAGCTGCACCCGCCGCGCCGGAAGAAGCTCCGGCAGAAGATGCCGCCCCCACCGATGCACCGGATACTCCAGATTCCCCGGCCGAAATTCCCGTTCCGCAGGAGACTGCCTCCCAGGCAGCACCGGTACATGGCGGCATTCTGGCGTGGTCCACATTGGATGAGCACCCCCATGCCACCACTGCGCACCGCCAGTTCCACTATGTCACCCCGGAACAGGGCTGCATCCGGCTGGCCGTTCCCCCGCCGCCGGGTACCCGCGCAGAACCGCGCAAGTACACCGTTTACGCCATCGAACCTTCCGGCTCTATGCTGGTGGGCGATGTGATGATTTAAGGCAATACCGCATAATTCTAAGTGCCGATACGGCGAGCGAGGTGCGGCA
>OGZZ01001086.1_pt1 | contig 20368 bp, 41 predicted proteins | sample 1577021 | NCBI WGS metagenome assembly OGZZ01 (sample SAMEA3541526, study PRJEB24748) | human gut metagenome | biome: human gut; feature: human-associated habitat; material: faeces | place: China | collected 2012
TCCATTTTTCGGAACACGAAAAACTCCAATGTCCTCAACCGGCTAAAGCCTATAAAAAAATAGAAGCAGATTTCTCTGCTCCTACATAAAGCCATATTCACTTATTCCGTTTTAGGATTTCCGTCACTTCTTTTACGCTAATCAAATATATCTTCGCTACCTGTTTCTTATCCTGGCAGCGCTGATATTCATTTATAATATCCTGATCGATCCACTTGTACTCAACTGGCAGATTCATATAATTTTCCATTAAGTCACATCCTATTCTCCACTTTTAATGTTCTCATAAGTGCTTCCTGTAAAATCCGTGACACATTAATTCCTGCTTGATCCGCAGCATAATTTAACCAGCTTGGTAAGGCAACATTTCTTCTTACGGTTTTTGTATCAATTTTCTTCCTATATAATGTAGAATCAATATCTACAAATGAGACTACGGTTTCTCCATCGTTTGCAAATGTTCCATTTGCCGGATTTAATTCTTTGAATTCAGATGGTGTCGGAATTTCTTCTTTATTATCTTCCATTGATACACATTTTAATTCAATTGCGTCTCGTGCCATATTCATGGCATCATTCATATCCTTACCTTCTGTTAAAATTCCAAAATCTGGGACTTCAACTAATATATCTTCATTTGTTTTTGTAAAAAATACAGGATATACATTTTTCATCTTTTAAACCTCCATTCTCTAATTATTGATATTCATATGATACTAAAGAAATAATGGACTATAAAAGTCCATTTCTCTTTAGTATTGCCTTTGCCAATCGCTCATCAATTTCTTTATGTCTCGGAATTGTTTCTTTCACGTTTCCCCGAACATATATGTCATGACTGCCACCGTGTCTCTCAAAGACAAAACCACCTTTTTCTAGCCTACTGACTAATTCCGTTCTTTTCATGGGTGTCTGCCTCCTTATACATATATTATACACACTTATTGTGTAATGTCAACGTTTTTATACACACTCAATACACAAAGTTATCGATGAAACCAACCTTTATTTAATTTTTTATCCTACATTTAAATATCTCTTTGCGGTATCATAATCAAAAATACAATCGTGTTCCATATTATCTGAATAAATTGTCACACCTGTTTCATCTTGAGTAACATAATACCAAAGCCCTTCTTTAAAAAAATAATCCGTGCCATCATTTGAATGTGCATCTTTTTTCATTTGAACCATATACTTTTTCAATGCACTTTTTAAAACTTCAATATCGGTTATATTATCTAAATCCATTTAACCATCTCCATTTCCTAATGAAAGCAATTTTTCATTTATTTATTCTTGTTCAATATCAACTGGATTTTCCAATTTTAAAAACTCTTTTCTATTTTCTGCTAATGCTGCACTAGCAATAGAGTTTATTTTGTTCTGGCAGAACGATTCGATTTCTCCCTTTGCCTCCATAACCGTTTTATCCATCTGTACATTAAACTGTTCTGCAATAAAATCCAAATTACATCCAAGATCCATGCTTAATTTTCTAAGCTTAGATATTATAGATTCTTTATCTGCCTTTGTTAGTGCTTTTTTCTGAGAAAATAAATCGGTTACATCTTGGATTAACTGCTGCGACTCATTCATCGTATCTTCTGTTTTACTTTTGAATTCATCAGTGAACTGTTTCCTTTTACTGATAAAATCACATTCAGGAATTTTACCATCTTTTTCTGTATATCTAATAGTGCAAGGTATTCCACTTCCTTGACCAAAAGATGTAATTGCTTCTGCAAACTGTGAATAACTCATCTCTATTTCTACAATAGGACTTTTACCATAAACCCAATCTCTATTTAATCCACGTTCTATATCAGCATGTTTTACTTCCATTGTAATTACATTACTATGTTCAATACTGCTTCCAAATAAACTTCTTCTACAACCATTAGCTCTATTAAACATGATCGTTCCATACGCCGGATGACTTGTTCTTGTTCCAAAATCTGTCTCTTCTACTTTATATTCATTTTCCATATTTTACGCCTCCATAAAAATACTATATATAGTATGCACATTAGCATTGATACACTATATATAGATTATAAACTATGATGAAATCGTCATTTCATGACTGAAACATCAATAACATTGAATCCTGCATCTTCCAAGTCTTGTTCAACACAATATCTTAATGTTTCTTCTGATGACTCATCATCATAGAATTCTGCTTCTACTTCTACAATGAGTTTCACTTTTATTTTATTTGGCTTATCTATTATTCTTGCCACCTATATCGCCCCTTCTAATCTACCAAGTAAATCATTCTTCACTTCGATTATTGCATTCAGCCTACCTTTAATCTGTAAATCATATGGATTATCAGTATTTTTTAATAAACCCTCAAGCCTATCAATTTCTGTATCAAGCTCACCAATATATTCTTTTATCTTTTCTCTCATATCTGGCTTTTTATATTTATTGTTATTATATCTTAATTCAAACTCATTTTTATATTCCTCTTCAGTTACAAACATAATTCTTTTCATTACGTGATCTACCATTACACATCTGTAAATATTTTCTGTGTAAAAAACATCACCTACATTAAAATTATTCCAATTTATAATGGCTCGTTTATCGTTCATCGTTTTATTCACATCGCCAAGCATTTCTTCTGGACAATTTAATAAATATCCATAACAGTTTAAATTTTTATTTTCCATTTTTTTACCTCCAATCATCAAAAGAAAGTTAAAATTCATATTAATTTCCTTCCACAGTTAGGACAAAAATTAATATCTACAACTGCCTCTCCTTCTCCACTTGCATACATTCCAAATTTGTTTGTCTTTGAATTCCATAACATAGACAAATATGTCCAGTCGCCTTCAGATATGTCTTCCTTCATATCAAAATCTGCATTACCATAATATTGTTGATCATATAATTTAGTATTACACCATTCACATTTATCCATAAAACACCTCCTGAAACCTAGATTTCATTACTTATATCAGATGTCTGGCTGATAGTGTGAGCCAGCCAGCATGTCCGGCGTTTGTCAATGAGACGCTTAATCTCCTTGTTGTGTATTTCGATAACAGTTGCAAAAGCAGCTTCTTCTTTTAGCTAATCCTATATTCTTGGCTTTTTAATACCATCCATGATTATCAAACTCACCATTTTTATAGGCTTCAATATAATCATTTAACTGTTCCTGCGTCATATCTCTTACAAAATTTACAGTTCTTAAAAACTGTGTAAAATTCATTTTATTTTCTCTTAATAAATCATGTAATGGTTTCATCTCTATTTCATGTTTATCAAATACTAAACTCATCATTATTCTCCTTCCATAGTAAACTTAGATTTTATGTGATTTTACATAATCCCAAGTTACATTATTCAAGATGTGTAATTTTTATTAAAGGGAATTATAATACTCAATAATGTCTGCATCTGTAGCATAATAATCCTCCCAGCCTGAAACAGTATAAGATTTACCATTTTTAATATCAAATATAATTCCCTGAACTTCTTCTTTTGTTAATTTATATAAACACTTAAATGTAATCATATTCATACCTCCCAAAGAAAACTTGGTTTCATTGGTTTATTCAATTGACTCGTCTAATCTTTTTCCATATACATCTACATAACCGCCATAGCTATTTCCATTCTCTTCATACCAAAAATACCATTCTGTGTCTGTTATTCTCTTTACATTTATGTCAGAAGTCTTTGTATTCTTAATCCATTTTTCCGCTTCATTAATAGCAACATTTTCATTTGAATATATCCCAAGCACCCTTGCGTTTGCTTCGGGGTGTTCTCCTTTATTATTAATTACTGTATGTACTATTGTATATAACATATTTATAATCCTCCAATCTTTTTATTATTTTCAAAATCATATTTTCCATATTCATGTTCATATCCATCCCATAAATATGTTAATCTTCCATCTGGATATAAACTAATAAATGAACCTGTAATAACATCGCTGCATTCTTCTGAATGATAATACATTCCACCTTTTTCATGTTCATACATTTGCGTATATGTATAACCATCCAAGTAAATTTCTTTTGGATATTCCATACAAATCACCTCAATATTATATTCTCCATTATATCAGAAACAGAACTGCCTTACGACAATTCCACTCCAAATGAATCTATTATTTCCTAATTATATTATTCTCTAATCAATTCTAATTTTGCTTTTATATTCTCATCGTGAACGCAAACAGAAAACCTATTATCTAACAATATTTTGCCTATTTCAATCGCTTCATTTTCAAAATCATGTTTTACAATTTTTGGCAATGATTTACACCATCCTCCTACGTACTGATTCCATTCATATCCTCTACTTTTAACAAGGCTTATGAAATCGCTATTTTTCATGTAGCAAAGCTTTATATATCGATCAACACCACCTAAATCTACATACTCTGTAATCTCTACTGTATCATAATATTTCTGGCTTGTGGGTATGATCGTATCTTCCGGCAGAAACCTTGATGCTTGTAGCTTTCTTTCCAAAATATCCTCATAACACAGCACAAACTCTTTATCACAGATATGATCCCGATTATCAATCCAGAACTTTGCATCAGTTTTTGTATTGATTAAGAATTCTGCCGCCAATTCGTGTTTTTCACAATAGTCCAGGAAATCTGCTCTTATTGTATTTGCCCAGACGATCTGTTTTTCCGTTCCGCTCAGATCGGGCATATCATACTGTTCTGCAATCTCTTTATTTCTTTCTTCCTTTTCTTTTTGCTTGCAGTCTGGACACAAATCGGAAAAATACTGTTTTGCCCTCCATTCCTTGTAGGATTTTGTGCCCACAAGCTCTATACCACCCTCATGACCGCATGAGTGCTTTCCTTCATACCAAGACATATATTTTACCTCTTTTCTTTTTTCGATAGTTATGTTATAATGTTTTCAGAAACTCTTTGGCGGGGTTGATCCTTGATTTAATTCTAGAGATATAGTATTCCCCGCACACAAAGAGTTTCTTTTTATTTTCTGGCCATTTCATCCCACTCTTGACCTGTTTTTGAAAAATATTTCATCATATTTCGAACCTCTCATAAATATTATAACATAGGTTGCAATATTATAGCCACCAAGAGAAATTTGGTGGCTAATTAATTAAAACAAACAATCTTCTATCAATCTTTTTCTTTTTAACTTTTTTATCCATTCGGCAGGAATCTGATCATACCCATATAAAATGCCTGCTAAACCACCAGCGACCGCAGCTGTCGTATCAGTATCGTTTCCTAAATTGACTGCCATTAAAACACAATCTTTATAATTATTGGTTTTATTTAAACACCAAACAGCAGCAATTAATGTGTCAACAACATAACCGCCAGATCTTATATCACTTACACTATATTCATTGATTCGAAGCAATGGGTTAAACATGGAGTCTTCAGTAACATTTCTTATAATACTTTCATTTAAAGAAAAACCATTTAATAAATCTTTGACGATTCTTATATATATAACACAGGCTTGTTTTGAAATAATATTTGCATGTGTAATAGCAGACACTTCTTCTATTTCATGATCAGAAATATCTTCTATAAATGCGAGTGGAAGAATCCTCATTAAAGATCCGTTTCCATTCGATTGCTCGTGTGTCTGTCCTATGCCATTACGAATAGCAATCTCACATGTATTACCACAATCAAATACCGTTCCAAACGGAGTATACTTTCCATTAAAAAACCATTGTTCAAATTCTTTTCTTATGTCTTCACAATTAATCTTTTCATTTTGTTTTTTCAAACTAGAACACAATGCCAGAGTCATACTTGTATCATCTGACCAGGTTCCTTCCGGTTGATTATGAGTCCCATAACCAATCATATCAACACATTGAAAAGTATTTCTAATTTCAAATTCATATGGTACTCCTAATGCATCTCCAACTGCTAATCCGTAAATAGCATCTTTTAATCTACTCATTTATTCTCCATATTTTTATAAAAATTTTCCCATAATTTCGCTTGCTTTTTTAGTATTCTGTTTCTTTTCTCTAACATATAATTCTGTAGTTTTTGGATTTGAATGTCCCATGCATTCCTGAACAAAATAAATATCACCAGTTTTATTATATAATTGTGTACCATAGGTGGCTCTTAACTTATGAGGACTGATATTCTTTTCAGGAATACAATCTGCATATTTTTTTATCACATTATAGACCGTTACTTCATCCATCCTATTTAATTTTCTCGAAATAAACAATGCCTGTGTATTAAATTTACTTGGTTTATCATAACTATTTTCTATTTCAAGAATTCTTCTCCATCCTAGCCATGATTCCAATTCTTCGCATACTTCATGAGTTAGATCATACGTTCTCACTTTTTCGCCTTTATCTGTTACTGTCATCGTTCCTTTCTTTAAATCAATATCCGAAACATCCAATGCTCGTAATGCAGAACATCTAATACCAGTTGTTAAAAAGACATAGATAATTGCTTTATCTCTACCGTCCCATTCATTTTCTTCTCTTCCTTCAAGTTTATGATAATTATCAACTCTTTTTAAATATTTTTTAATTTCACTTTCTGTTAAATACCCAGTTTCTCTTTTCTGAATTGTTTTCTGAGATTCTTTTGCCTTTGGCCGTTTTATATATAACATATAATTATCTTCAATCTGTTTTGATACATATAAATATTCGCAGAATTTCTTTAATCCTGAGTATACAGCAATTCTATAAGATGATGACATCTGTTCACCATTTTCTTTATAGCTTGTTTTTGCTAGATAATTATTAAAATCATCAAACTGCAGATTACCTACGTCTTTTTTTGTGAAGTCCATAAATGCACCTGCATAATTTAAATAATTATATTTTGTTCTAACTGACGTATCAGCCATAAAATTATAAAAACCACGTAAATACCGTGGTTTTCCATTTAAAATATTTTCAATCATATCCAAATACTTTTTTGTCAATTCCTGTACTCCACTCATATTATAACCTCCATGTAATTTACTGTATGTCATATAGATTATCAATTATTTTAGACAAATCATCAACGGCGTCCGTTAAAATGTCGATTGCTTCTTCGGATTCCTCTCCTCTTAAAGAACTCTGTAAATTTTCCGGCATAGAATCAAAAGCATTTTCTTCTTCTGCTAAAATTAATCGCAATCTGTCTTCGTTTATTTTTAATTGACTAATAACTGCATAAATTTGTTCTCTTCTCTTCTTATTCATACCGACCAATACTCCTCTTCTTTATACCCTTCTTTTATTTTTTCTTTTTTTCGTTCTGCACAATCTAAAACACGCTGCGCTATATATGGGTTTATTTCTTTTTGGAATTCTTTAATTTCTGGATATTGTGCATCCACGTATTCGTCTTTATTCTCAGGATTATATAACCGTTCATAAGGAATCCCATTCTTTGAGTGAAAATTCTGTAATCTCCCCTCCTGAACTAATTTATAGATCGCATAATTATATGTAGCACAACTATCTGTTTTTATTTTATTTCTTATTAATTCTATGTTCTCTTTTCTTTTTTTGTATAAATAATGTTCTTTTTCTTTGTCAGTCATCCAAGTAGCTTTTGATAGTCCGAATCTTTCTATATTCCTATTAAATTCTTCTATTTTTATCTTTTCCAATTCTTTTTCAACTTTTTCTCTTTCATCTGGATAAAGATACTCACCCCTTGATCTTAAATATATTATATGTGATTTATAAGCAATAAACCACATAATAAGCAATGATGTTATACAAGCTCCCCATCCACTAAATAATGCACAAAATAGCGCAATTGGAAAACTTGCTAAAACAAAATTTCCTGCGCCGCCTTTTTCTCCAAATCTCATAATATATAAGTCCTCCTATTTTCATAATCAGCTCCTTATCTAAACTATACATCACTTGTATTTTTATTACAATATCAACGCATTATTTTAATTTATTTTATTTTTTGTGACTCATATTCCTGAATTTCTTCTTCGATAGCATCCCAATCTACAGTGCCAGAACCAATTTTGATTCCAATACTAATTCCATCCTGACTTTCCATTGCATAAAGTACATAAAATAACCCTTCATTATCTTCTCCATCAGAACTGATCATTAACTCACCAAGATTATTTCCAAAAACAATATCGTTTAAAATCCCTTCCCATGGATTATCAGCAAAAAAATCAAGCCCATATCCTGGATTTCCGTATCTTTCATCTTCTGCTGTTACGATCATAATATACTTTTTATTTGTTTTCATAATTTTTCTCCCTTCTACCATTCGTCATCATAATCATTTTCTTCCCATTCGCTCGGATCTTTTAACGCTTGTCCAAATCCGTTATACAACTGTCCGCATCCAGTACAATACGTATCCCCATCAAGAATAACTTCATAACCACAGCTACACTTTGCATGTGTTGGTTCTGTATACCACCATAAAATTTCTTTCACACCTTCTGCCTCAAATTCTTCTGGATGAGCAATACAATAATTATAATTTTTAATCCAGCAATCATAATTTTCATCATGAATTAAAGTCCCATCTTTTTTGCATGGGAATCCGAAACCACTTCCATCATCTTTTCCAACACACGTAAAAACTAACTCATACTCTACATGCTTTTTCCGTTCACTTTTAGAAATAATTCTTACAATATGACTCATTCTTGTTCCTCACAAATTATAATATCTAATAACTCATATACTTCGTTTGCATTATCTTGCATATATTTTGAAAATCCTCTTTCATCAGATTCAATACCACTTTCTTCACACTCTTCTCTGTATCGTGACCACATGGTATCCTCTACTGTGTCAGAATTGAATAATTTTCCTTTATATTCCAGCTCTGGTGTTTCCCATTCATTATGCCAAATGAATCCTATATTTGGAATTCCGTACCAATCAGGATATTCTTTTGGAACAACATGCATCACACCATTTTTATCAAATTTCCAATCATCTTTTAATTTACTTAACATAATTTCATTCTCCCTTCACCATTTCATATTCATCCAATTCTTCTTTTCCTAACAACCGATCATAAAATATTTCCTCCTTGATTATGTATTTTATGTTACATATTTTCCGCTTTTATCTTATTTTGTAACCATTAACTTAACACTTTTACAAATCTTGTTAGCCATTCTTCGCTTACATAGCCCGCAAGGATATTGTCTATGTCATTCATTATTGCATTGGTGTTGCATCTGATAAATAAATTTGCCGTTTCCAACTCATCTAACTTCTTTATTATTAAATCGGAAAGGTTAACCGTAACACGATTCCCATCTGATTCAATTACTGTTAGCAGCTTCGCTAATTTTAACATATTTGCTTGCCACACATCACCATCAGCGCCATCATTATAAAAATAACTTTCCATATCATAATCCTGATCGTGTACTGCAATCTCTTCTCCGTCAGGAGCTAATTTAATATATTCATATAAAGTCATAATTTTCCTCCAAATCTAACTTTTATCAGTTGTGGCATTTATATTCTTTTCCGTATTCGGCAGCATCTGCTTCATCATATACAATACCTACAGTATAGTTTGGAATGGAATAATCATTCTCTTCCTGCCAATCCTTAAATAACTCTTTAGCTTCCTTGTAACATGGTGCGCAAAATCTAATACAACCAAAACCATCAATGGTTTCATCATAAGCAAATTTATATGTATACATATCAATACCTCCTAAAATAAAAAGTCAATTTCTTCTTCTGGATTATCATAATCATCAACACCACCACAATCTTTTCCAAGAATGTATGTTCCACCAGATAACTTTGCGGAAGAAATAATTTTCTCCATAAGCTCATGTCTACGTTCTCCCTCTTTTAATTCTTTTAATTCCTCATCTGTAACTTCAGCTTCCATACCAACTCTAAACCATATTTTTTTCATTCTTGTTACGCTCCTTTATACAAAGTATGTTTTCCTTCTGCATCTCTCTGCCATTCATAACCAGCAAACTCCAATGCCTTTACAGCACCGGCGTAATAACTCATATCCTGCGGTCTTGCTTCTTCCATATTTGCGATCATCCACCGTTCATCTAACCATTCTTCCGTCTGCTTTTTAATTTCACTTGCTGTTCTTCTCATTTCCAAATACCTCTTCTACTCTATTTTCGATTAATTGTTTTCCATATTCCAACATTGAATTGTAGAATCGATTTAAAAATTCGGGTGTCACCACCTTTTTAATATTCATATTTGTCGGTAACACATTTCCATATTCAAGTGTAGTAATAATATCTTCCGTACACCATTCTATATTTGCATCTTTCATTACATTCATATTTTCCATTTTAATAATCTCCGTACTCAATAGATTCACCATATTTCTCTTTGTATCTTTTAACAATTGCCTTATGCGTTACATCATAAGATGTATCCACACCAAAAAGTGCAAGCCATTTCTCAGCTTCTTCACGACATCCACCATACCATTCCTTATCCATGCTGCCATGCCGAGAATGAATCACTTTGCATCTTAAATCAATATAATGATCGTACATTTCTTTTAGCTTCTCTCCTGAAATCTGTTTCATACATCAAACACCTCTCTTACTTTATCAGCGATCATTTCATTTCCGTATTCAACTAAACGATCATGGAAACCTCGTACAAATTCTGATGTAGCGATTTTCATAACATTTTCTTCTGTTGTATCAATCTGATAAAATTCCAACATGCCTTTTATATCATCATCGTACCAGGTGGTATTTGTATCTTCCATCAACTCAATTTCTTTCTCTTTTGGATACTTGTCGTATAATGAGATTTTATATTTCCATCCGTTACTTATAACAAAATCATAGAAATCTACTGTATCTTCCGCTATATACTCATTCAACCATATATCTTTCTCATACCCATGAGCTTTTAAATAAGCATCAAGGCAATCTTCGCTTACCAAAAGATATGCTAAATTATCATCCACCACATTTTCTCTTAATTCATTTACTGTATCCGCATAGACTAAAATATATTTCATATTAAATTTCCCTCTCTTTCTCAAAAGTCACTTTATAACCTAACTTTTCCCAAAAATTCTTTGTATCTTCCATCATTCTACTCGTATGATAATCATAAGCATCATCCATATAAGGTATATGTCCAACTGTTTCGACACAAATGATCTCAGGATAATTATCTGGCTTAGTTAATGCTTCTTCATAGGCTGCGTTAAGAATGTTAAATTCTTCCTCACTTCTCGCCTTATACCATTGAAATGTGTTGTCTCCATTTACAAGTCCATCTATACTTAATGGAATAAATTCATCCGAATCAGGAATTCTTAATTTTTCTGCTGCTTTGATTTCACGTTCTTTCAATAAATTCTTTTCATAATTGATACATTCTCTTTCGGTCTTAAATTCCTTTCCATCATCTGCTACATATACTTCTCGTTCTACTTCCACAAGCTGTTTTACATATTTTTCGACCTGCTCTTTTTTAATTTCTGTTCTCATTTCCAAATACCTCCTGATAGTATATTCTCCAAAAAAAGAAAAGACAGATGATTGTCCTCATCTGCCTTTGAAACACGGTTTTCATCTATTAATCAATATTCACATACCACCAACCGGTATACCTATCCTCCTCATTATTTCGTTTGTCTTCTTCAGGATCATAATACCCAGTATTGATAAGAACTTCTTCTCCTTGCGCTCTATAAAGTGCCTCGATCAAATCTGCAATTGTATTCGCTGCCGATTCTGTTTTTACGAGTATTTCTGTTCCACCGTCTGACCATATAATTCCATCTGAATAATCTGGTAGTGCGTTTACAATCATTTCCATCCAATCTATTCTTCCGTTCATACAATCACCTCAATTTAAAATTCTTAACAATGCGTGTTTGTCATCCCATTCGTATGCGTCACCATCACAATTTCGCTTCTTAATAATATGTAATTCACTCAAATGATTTAGTGCTTTAAATAATTCACGCTGATCCTGCCCATACAATTTATCTTCGTTTGTCACAATAAAATCAATACCGCAATTAAGATTTTCTTTTAAAGAATCCATTATTAAAATTTCCATCTGGGTAAAGATTTCCGTTTTTCTTTCTTCCAATAAATCATGTACTGATTTATGGCAGCCTGTATTATATAAAGGATTCATGTAAAATACCTCCGTTTAAGAAATGTGCTTTTCATCACATTAATGTTACATTCATATCATATAGTGATTCTTTGTCTGCGCTTGGAAGAGAAATATCGCCAGAAGCTACCATTTTATTTACATCATCATATGCTTCGTCTATTTTCCCCGTATCTTCAATCTCTACTTCCTCATACTTTGTATAAGTTTCCACTATTTTAACTGTAACTCTCATTCATTTACCATCCTTTGAAATTTCCGTTTCATTTTACCTCATCCCATTCGTATACAGGAAGATCATCAACAACCTCTCCATCCGTATCCAACCGGATTAAAAGCACATCATTTTCCCAAGCATATTCTAACAATACAACTAAATCTGATGGCAGATTACGAATTTCTTTCCCTATAATGTCTTTATCAGGTACGCTAATGAATATGCCCTCTTTATAATCATAACTATAAGGCATTTTATTTTCGCTTAAACTATTCAGTGTCTCTTCTTTTAAATGGGATGTACTAATATCCAAATATTTTCCTAACATAATCATTTCTCCTCTCTTATTCTTCTGGTTCACCAAAAATTCTGATGTATTCTTCTACACTTGCATTTCTTTCCACTAAACGTCTTGCCGTGCTTTCGGTAATAGGAATAATTGTCTCATCAGGAGAATAACAATTCTGACTTGTCTCTCTTGCATACTTACTTCCGGCATTACCATTTCCATATAAGAAGTATTCTCCTGTTTTCTTCTTGTAGAGCATTTCTTCATACCAATCAACCTGTGATCTGTAACTGTGTTCCCAACTGGTTAATTTCTCTGCTGTTTCCGTATTGTACATTTTTCCATTAATAATTTTTTTCATAAGTATAATCTCCTTTCAAATTATTAAATTGCTGTTTCATCTACATAATTTCTACATCACACTTCCATATCATCAATTTCTATTGATTTTTCTAACAATGATTTCAAGTTCCAACCAGTAAGAGTCATAAAAACATCATCAATAATTTTTCTTTCATTTTTAGAAACATACTTACTAAGCAGAAGTCTCATTCCTTTTTCGATTTCTCTTCTTCCTGATTCCTCTCTATCACTTTCAAACTCATTGATTATAGCAATCGCAAGTTTGGCATAATCAATATATCCATCAACTATGTGACCATTTTCATCAAACAAAATATTGTATTTATCACAATAGTAATCCACTTCATCTTCTGGACACTCTGCTTTTTCCAAATCTTCTTCTCCGTATTCAAGTGCAAGGCAACGCACATTTTCTCTCGCATTATCCTTTACCTTTAAGTTATCCTCTCCAAAACAACATTCATCTGCTCTCTTATAAATTTCATCCCACGTGTATTTCTTCATTTACATCTACCTCACTTTCTACTATTCTTCATTAAATATTTCCGCTATCAATTCATCTGGAATTACGTCTACAAACAATTCTTGTGCAATCCAATTTGTCTTGCTGCGATTATTTGAAATTGCATAAGCAGCTGCATTTCTAACAAGTGTTTTCAGATTTTCTTCTGATACATTTTCCAATACTTCTCTAATTTCCCAACTATATTTAGCAAATTGCATATCATCCATTGAAATTTCCTCCGTTTCTGAAATCTACGGTTCATTAGATATCTTCTCTTGCACATAATGTGTAAATTTCTGCATCAAGTACAACTTCTCCGCAATCTTCACATTCTAAACAAATGTCTGCTGGATTATCCCAATCTCCATATGATACAATACTCACCTTATGTCCTCTGTGTTTCTTTAGTTCGTTCCATAAAATCATATTCATATCATCTGATTTCTCTTTATTGCATGCATATTTTTCTTCCAAAAATGCTTTATAATATTCAACTTCATCAAATTCATTCTTTTCCATATCCTGTAATGTTGAATAAATCATTTCTGTAAGTTGTTCTTTGGTATATGACTCATACACTTCATCAGGTGTTAAATCTTCATCTTCGCTTCCAATAAAGTAAAACCAAAATTCTCCAATCTGGCAAGCAATACAATCATCATTTGGATTACTAATAATCTTTACTATTCCATCACATAAGCCTTTAAAAATCATCTCTTTAAATTCCATAATCGTTCCCTCCAATTAAGAAATCATCGTTTCAACGTATTTAAAATTATTTCTGAAAAATATTTTCTCTGTTCTTCTAAAGAACCATACTGTTTCCAATCAAAATAACCCGCATTTTTATCTGTTAAAATTTCTTGATTTGCAACTACTTTTAATCTATGTTCTATTTCTTTAATAGTCGGAAATAATTCTGTGTCATCATTGGTATAAAACAAATACATGTAACCTCTTGATTTTTTTACACCACTTGTATTACCAATAATAATTGCTCTAAATCCAGCATCATTTTCAACTGTAATTTCTGACTCTCCAAGGTCATTATTCCATATGACATTGAAAAGTTTATATGCTTCATTTTGCTTTAATTCCTTATATGCACTCTTTATCTTTCTTGCTAATTCTAAATAGGTCATATCTTTCCTCCATTCTTCCAATGAAACTCTTGTTTCATTCCACGGTTACAATATAGCCACGATCTTTTGTTGATTTACTTACAAGTGTTTTGAACTCGTAATTGTCATTGCTAAAAGTCAGTGTATACTGATGTTCACCTTTGATAATGTCAATCAGGTAATCATATCCCTGTAACTTTGCAATCTCCGGGCTGGTCACATGAAACTGTTTTGCTAATACAAGTAATTCCATATCATTTTTGATCACCCAGTCATGTGCAATATAACTCCAGGAAGCACAAATATCTCCGTTCATCCGAAAACTTGCTCCTTTTCCCCAGAGAATAAACCACATACGCATATTACGTTTTTCAACAATGCTCTCGCAATCCGTATCGTCTATATCCTCATCAGACGGAACAAAAATTGCATACTCATTATTGCTGTATTCGACATTCTCTGTATTTACGATTTTGATAGCATCCATAGTGATCGGGCATCCAAATGGGGTCTTTTTAATCACCTTTCCGGCTCTAATAGTAAATATACCAGCTTCGGTGAAATATCTGACAATCTTTTTTTCACTATTCTTTTCTTCCTCGGCTTCAGAAATGCACTGATAAGCCATGATCATATCTCCATTTGCAGCCTCGATGCATTTGAATGTCGCACTCTTTACCAATGTTGCAAACTTTACAAAACGGTCCATGGAAACTTGGTATGACATGATGTCCACGAAATCATTTGTTGTACTATTGCAAACCAGAAACAGATAATCCGGCTGTGTCGCAAGAATATTTTTTACAATAACAGATCCCTGTTCGCATACCGGTTTGCCATCTTTCATCAGTTTGCCGCCAGTAACATTATATCCTTCTGGTACCGGATACGGTTCCGGGTCATCTACTAAACAAAATGCCAGTACATTTTTGTCAGTAATGGATATACGTTCTTCACCAAATGCATCCTCATCAAGCAACTCAATAGCAGCCCCGATTTTCATATTATCTTTTATGGACACATTGGTTATCTTATAGTATTTTCCATTGATTTTACTCATTACTACGACGCCGATTCTTATATTATTACTTTTCATATTTTCTCTCCTTTTTAATGCATTTTGATGCGCTCCGTTTTTCCAAAATCACTTAGAATAATTTCACTGCATTTTCTGGTTTGCCTAAGATCGATGATCCGTTGGTTGGATGACCCACGAAATCGCAGGGTAATATCTTTGTGTTCTATCTGAAATCTGCCATCGACAAGGACATCGGCCATCGCCAGGATTGTTTCTGTATCGTCACAGTGACAACGAACATTCTCTGGATTTATCAATTCTTCGTATGTATATCCTGAATAAATCCATATCGTTTTCTCCGGAAGTTCTTTCTTAATGCGTTCCATAAACGGACGTAATGCTTTCTGGTTTACAACTTCCATCGGCTCTCCACCGAGAAACGTAAATCCGTCAATGTAAGATGCAGCGCTGTCCCTGATCAATTTGTCCTGAATGCTTTGATCAAATGGCTTACCATACTGAAAATCCCATGCAATTTCATTGAAGCAGCCTTTACAATGGTGTGTACATCCGGAAACAAAGATGGATGTACGGCAGCCAGGTCCGTTTGCAATGTCACATGTGAATATCTGTGCATAATTCATGATTTGAAGGGCGCCGGAATGATATAAATCAAACCGGTGCCCGTTTCCTCCTTTCTGTTCCCTCATTGCTTCTATGAAGAACTGTTATAAGAACTGAATCATTGTACATTTACAATTTCATTTTCCCCGATCGACACATGCAGGATTCTTTGAGAAATTTCCTCCGTTCTTCCAGCGTTCCACCACTGAGTTCCGATGTATCCGCAGGTACGGCGGGCAACGGACATCTTATTCTGATCGCGATTTCCGCAGTTCGGGCATTCCCACACCAGCTTTCCGGAGTCATCTTTTACGACTTTGATCTCGCCATCATATCCGCAGCATTCGCAATAGTCGCTCTTGGTATTCAGCTCTGCGTACATGATGTTTTCGTAGATGAACTGCATAATGGACAACACCGCCGGGATATTATCCTGCATATCCGGCACTTCCACATAACTGATTGCTCCGCCTGGGGAAAGCTTCTGGAATTCGGACTCGAATTTCAGTTTGCTGAATGCATCAATCTTCTCACGTACGTTGACGTGATAGCTGTTTGTAATGTAGTTGTGATCCGTCACATCCTTGATGATACCGAAACGCTTCTGCAGGGCCTTTGCGAACTTATAAGTCGTGGACTCCAGTGGTGTACCGTACACGGAATATCCGATGTTTTCCACAGCACGCCATTCCGCACACTTGTCGTTCAGTTTCTGCATAACGGACAACGCAAACGGTTTTGCTTCTTCATCCGTATGGCTCTTTCCAGTCATATACATACACATTTCATACAGGCCGGCATAGCCAAGGGAAATCGTGGAGTAGCCGCCATACAGAAGCTTGTCAATAGGCTCCCCTTTCTTCAACCTTGATAAAGCACCAAACTGCCAGAGAATCGGCGCCACATCGGAAGGTGTACCAAGTAATCTCTCGTGCCGGCAACGCAGTGCCTTGTGGCATAGTTCCAGACGTTCATCCAGAATTTTCCAGAACTTGTCCATATCTTTTCCAGAGCTTAAAGCAACGTCTACCAGGTTGATGGTGACAACTCCCTGATTGAAACGACCATAGAATTTCATGCTTCCGTCTTCATTCCGGATGTCTTTTTCCGCAGTTAGGAAAGAACGGCAGCCCATGCAGGTATAAACAGCTCCTTTCATCTCCTTCATGATCTTTGCAGAAATATAGTCAGGAACCATGCGTTTAGCTGTGCAACGTGCCGCCTGTTTAGTCAGATACCAGTATTTGGAATCTTCTGTGATATTGTCCTCATCCAGGACATAGATCAGTTTTGGGAATGCCGGTGTAATCCAGACGCCCTTTTCATTTTTCACGCCCTGGTAACGCTGTTTCAGTACCTCTTCGATCAGCATAGCCAGATCATCTCTCTGACGTCCTTCCGGGACTTCATCCAGGTACATGAACATGGTGACAAAAGGTGCCTGACCGTTGCATGTCATTAGAGTAATCAGCTGGTACTGGATCGTCTGGATGCCCTTTGTGATTTCATCTTTCAGACGCATTGCGACAACGGCTTCCTGCTGTTCTTTGTTCAATATAACGCCGGTTACTTCCATTTCAGCCGCGAGATGTTTACGAATTTTCTGGCGTGATACTTCCACAAATGGTACCAGATGCGCCAGGGAAAATGACTGCCCCCCGTACTGGTTGCTGGCAACCTGCGCAATGATCTGTGTGGTAATGTTGCAGGCAGTGTGAAAGCTGTGTGGTTTCTCAATCAGGGTGTCGGAGATCACTGTGCCGTTCTGAAGCATGTCTTCCAGGTTTACCAGGTCGCAGTTATGCTCCTTCTGCGCGAAGTAATCGGAATCATGAAAATGAATGATGCCGGCTTTATGCGCATCCACCACTTCTTTTGGCAGCAAAATACGATCAGATAAATCACGACTTACCTCACCAGCCATGTAATCACGCTGGGTTGAGTTGATAATCGGATTTTTATTCGAGTTTTCCTGTTTCACTTCCTCATTTTCACAGTTAATAAGGCTTAGAATTTTATCATCGGTCGTATTTGCCCGACGGATCATCGCCCGTTTTTCGCGATACTTTTCATACTTCATTGCCACTACTGGTGCATGTTTCATCAATGCAAAAACCACCATGTCCTGAATGTCTTCCACATGGACAACACTGATGCGCGCCATGACCGCTTCTTCCACATCCTGAGCAATTGCTTCGATGTAGATCGGTTTTAATCTGGCTTCCTCGTTAACTGTTTCATTTGCTTTCGTGATCGCAGTTACGATCTTCTGGCGGTCAAATGGAACTTCCATGCCGTTTCTTTTGATAATGTTCATAAAATGCTCCTTTCCTTAGCTTTACGGAAGGAAAGGAAAACCATGTGCGATTTACGGTTTCCCTCCATTCCTTGTATATATGTTCGGCTTAATTATGGTGGTGGATGATGGGTCAAATTCCGCACTGACACAAAACAGCCGGCTCGTAAAAGAGCCGGCCATTGTTGTTCTACATATCCTTATTATTAGATCAACCAAGATGTTCCAGGCGTTCTGCAAGATTGTTTAATCCAGACAGAACTTTAAAGATATCATGATATTCCGTGTTTTTATCACTCCAGTTACTTGCCTTGGATTCTTCCGGAAAAACTTCATTCAACCATTCATCAATTTTATCAGCATACATACGGAAAAACGGAATGAGTTCATCCGTGGTAAACATTGGAAGACCATCGTGTGTATCCCGGCAGATCCGATACATCGGAATTACCTGGTCTGCAAACCCACGTTTTTCTTCGTATATTGCCAGCGCAAACGCAAGACTCCACTGCGATACATCTTCTTTCCGATTGGATGTTTTCATCACAGCATCCTGAACAGCATATAACGCATCACATCGGTATAAAATTTTAACTGGGATATTCAGCACATGGGATGCTTCCATGATTGTTGCCTGCACATAATGTATGCATGTATTCAGCACATCCGCTGCCAGATACGATGTCCACCAGTGTCGCCTGTCCTCTTCAAACATAGCTTCCACAACCTGCAGGGCATCGCAGAGCTTCGGCGTCATTGTGGTTACGGTAAACATATGTTTCTTCATTTCGTAAGCGTCCATATCGAACCCGGTATCAAGAATCTCCATTCTTCAAGGCTCCTTTCTTCTTTTGCAATTATTTTTTTAGTTTGCACGTGTAATGTATCGTTGTACTTATAGCATATCACAGCAACTCAGAATCGTCCGTTATGCAAACACTGCGGATATTTAAAAACTTGATAATCGAGTAGGAGGCGGTGGCTAACCGCCGTCCTCTCACAACACCGTACGTACCGTTCGGTATACGGCGCTTTCAATAGTTGACGTGCACAGACTGGTAGGCTGTGGCTAAATCATAATAGCCACTGTTTATCAGTCTTTCTTTATTCAGCGCCCAAATCACAGCTTTGTTATTACTGATATACCAATACTTTCTGCGACTGTTTGCTATTGTTGCCGCATAGTGTTCTGGAATTCCCAGCTTGACTAGATTTTTATATTTCGTTCTAGGTTTCTTCCACTGTTTCCATATACACATACGTATTCTGTGATAGAGCCATCCGTTAATGTCATCTATGTTGTTCTTCATACTTGCAATTCCGTAGTAGTTAAGCCATCCCCTCGCATACACCTTGATTTTCTCAAGGCTTGGCTTGATTGACTGACATCGCTTACGGGAAGATAACTCCTTCAGTCTAGACTTAAACTTCTTCCATGACTTCGGATGAACTCGGACATAAATGCCTTTTCCGTTCCTTCCCAATGCAAAGCCAAGGAATTTAAAATTTCGGATTGCAAATACACTGACAGTACGACTCTTTTCTCGGTTGACTGTAAGTTTCAGCCTCTCCTCAAGATATTTTGTACTGCTTTCCAAGAGTCTCTCTGATGCTCGCTTGCTCTTTGCAAGAAGCACAATGTCATCTGCATATCTTATGCATGGAACGCCTCTTTTCAAGAATTCCTGGTCGAACTCATTGAGGTAGACATTTGCCAGCAATGGTGATAGATTTCCACCTTGTGGTGAGCCTTCCTCTGTGTCAATGACTACTCCGTTTTCCATTACACCGCTTTTCAGATAGCGCTTTATCAGCTGTACTACACGTTCATCTTTT
>OGZZ01001092.1_pt1 | contig 20310 bp, 15 predicted proteins | sample 1577021 | NCBI WGS metagenome assembly OGZZ01 (sample SAMEA3541526, study PRJEB24748) | human gut metagenome | biome: human gut; feature: human-associated habitat; material: faeces | place: China | collected 2012
CATATTACTTCTTTTTTTACTTTTACTTTAGCCAGAAAGTAGAGCGGGAGTTTGTATGTATCAAGTGACAGGGTGCTTAAGAACTGAAATTAAGAGAAACTAATAATATGAATCCCGCTCCGACATGGACGCGGGATTTTTTTATACCATATACTCAATAGGAATGAAAAGAATAGCAATTCAAGGAACACTGGGCTCGTATCACGATATAGCCGCACACAAGTACTTCGAAGGAGAAGAGATAGAATTAATCTGTTGCGCCAACTTTGAAGATGTGTTTGCTGCCATCCGGAAAGATAGTCAGACCATCGGGATGCTGGCCATTGAAAACACGATTGCAGGAAGCCTGCTGCACAACAACGAATTGTTGCGCCAAAGCGGCACACAAATTATCGGCGAATACAAATTACGCATTTCGCATAGCTTCGTTTGCCTGCCCGAAGAGGACTGGAATGACATTACCGAGGTGAACTCTCACCCGATTGCCCTGATGCAATGCCGGGAGTTCCTGAACCAACACCCGCGTATCAAAGTGGTAGAAGCCGAAGATACGGCTTTGAGTGCCGAAATCATCAAACGGGAAAACCTGAAAGGGCACGCCGCCATCTGTTCCCGTGCCGCTGCCGAACGCTACGGAATGAAGGTACTGCAGGAAGGCATCGAAACCAACAAACACAATTTCACCCGTTTTCTGGTAGTGGCAGATCCGTGGCAGGGGGGCGAGATACGAAAGCAAAAAACCGTTCTCAACAAAACAAACATCGTTTTCACTCTCCCCCACTCCGAAGGAAGTCTCTCACAGGTTCTGTCTATTCTATCTTTTTATAATATCAACTTAACAAAAATACAATCGCTCCCTATCATCGGACGGGAATGGGAATACCAGTTTTACGTAGATGTAGCTTTCAACGATTACCTGAGATATAAACAATCGATTACAGCAATCACTCCATTGACGAAAGAACTTAAAATATTAGGCGAATATGCAGAAGGAAAATCAAACGTATAAGGTAGCGCCGGCCGACAGACTGGCCGGTGTAAGCGAATACTACTTTTCGAAGAAACTGAAAGAAGTGGCACGGATGAACGCAGAAGGTAAAGATGTAATCAGCCTGGGAATCGGAAGCCCGGACATGCCTCCTTCGGAACAGACCATCGAAACGCTATGTAATAATGCTCACGATCCGAACGGACACGGTTATCAACCATATGTGGGTATACCGGAACTTCGCAAGGGTTTTGCCGACTGGTATAAACGCTGGTATGGAGTGGAACTGAATCCGGCAACAGAAATTCAGCCGCTGATCGGATCAAAAGAAGGCATCTTGCACGTGACACTCGCTTTTGTCAATCCGGGAGAACAGGTACTGGTGCCCAATCCGGGATATCCCACCTACACTTCGTTAAGCAAAATACTGGGTGCCGAGGTGGTGAACTATAACCTGAAAGAGGAAGACGGATGGATGCCGGACTTCGATGAACTGGAAAAGATGGATCTGAGCCGCGTGAAACTGATGTGGACCAACTATCCGAACATGCCTACCGGTGCCAACGCTACTCCGGAACTGTACAAACGCCTGGTGGAGTTTGCCCGCCGCAAGAACATCGTGATTGTGAACGACAATCCGTACAGCTTTATCCTGAACGATAAGCCGATCAGTATCCTGAGTGTGCCGGGTGCCAAAGAATGCTGTATAGAATTCAACTCCATGAGTAAAAGTCACAATATGCCGGGATGGCGTATCGGCATGCTGGCTTCGAACGCAGAGTTTGTACAATGGATTCTGAAAGTAAAAAGCAACATCGACAGCGGAATGTTCCGTGCCATGCAACTGGCAGCTGCCAAAGCACTTGAAGCGGATTCGACCTGGTACGAAGGCAACAATGTAAACTATCGGAACCGTCGCCACCTGGCCGGCGAGATTATGAAAACACTGGGATGCACGTACGACGAAAAGCAGGTGGGCATGTTTCTCTGGGGAAAAATCCCCGCAAGTTGCGCCGACGTGGAAGAACTGACAGAGAAAGTGCTGCAGGAGGCCCGCGTCTTCATCACTCCGGGATTTATATTCGGAAGCAACGGAGCGAGATACATCCGCATCTCTCTCTGCTGCAAAGACGCCAAGCTGGCAGAAGCGCTGGAACGAATCAAATCAATAATGAAATAACAACTAAACGAATTAGATCGATATGGAACTCGAATCAATCTTATTGCCGGGTGTGGAAGATAAACGCCCGATGGTGATAGCCGGCCCTTGCAGCGCCGAAACAGAAGAGCAAGTAATGTCAACAGCTACCCAACTGGCAGCCAAAGGAGTAAAAATCTTCCGTGCGGGAATCTGGAAACCGCGCACCAAACCGGGAGGTTTCGAAGGTATCGGTGTGGACGGACTGGCCTGGCTGAAAGAGGTGAAAAAAGAAACCGGCATGTACGTATCTACCGAAGTAGCCACCGCCAAACATGTGTACGAATGCCTGAAAGCGGGTATCGACGTACTCTGGGTAGGAGCACGTACCACTGCCAATCCTTTTGCCGTACAGGAAATAGCCGATGCACTGAAGGGAGTAGACATTCCTGTACTGGTTAAAAACCCGGTAAACCCGGACCTGGAATTATGGATCGGTGCTTTGGAACGCATCAACAACGCCGGACTGAAACGTCTGGGAGCCATCCACCGCGGATTCAGCAGCTACGACAAGAAGTTATACCGTAACTTGCCTCAATGGCACATTCCTATCGAATTGCGCCGCCGCATACCCGAACTGCCTATCTTCTGCGACCCGAGCCACATCGGCGGAAAGCGCGAACTGGTAGCTCCTCTCTGCCAGCAGGCTATGGACCTGAACTTTGACGGATTGATTGTAGAAAGCCATTGCAACCCGGACTGTGCATGGAGCGACGCTTCACAGCAAGTGACTCCGGACGTACTGGACTATATCCTCAACCTGCTTGTCATCCGTAAAGAAACGCAGACAACGGAGAATCTGAACGTATTGCGCAAGCAGATTGACGAATGTGATGACAACATCATACAGGAATTGGCAAAACGTATGCGCGTAGCACGCGAAATCGGTACTTACAAAAAGGAACACGATATCACAGTGCTTCAGACCGGACGTTATAACGAGATTCTTGAAAAACGCGGTGCTCAGGGCGAACAGTGCGGCATGAGTGCAGAGTTTGTGAAAGTGATCTTCGAAGCCATCCACGAAGAATCGGTTCGTCAACAGATGGAGATTATCAATAAATAGCAAATCATTCATATTATGCGAATTCTAATTTTGGGAGCCGGCAAGATGGGCTCCTTCTTTACTGACATACTAAGTTTCCAGCACGAGACGGCCGTGTTCGACGTCAACCCGCATCAGCTTCGGTTTGTATACAACACCTACCGCTTCACCACTCTGGAGGAGATCAAGGAGTTCGAACCGGAACTGGTGATCAATGCTGCCACGGTGAAATACACGCTGGACGCTTTCCGCAAAATTCTGCCGGTTTTGCCCAAAGACTGTATCCTGAGTGATATTGCTTCGGTAAAAACCGGATTGAAGAAGTTCTACGAAGAAAGCGGATTCCGTTATGTCTCCACTCACCCGATGTTTGGCCCTACTTTTGCCAGCCTGAGCAATCTGAGCAGCGAAAGCGCCATCATCATCAGTGAGAGTGATCATTTGGGGAAAGTATTCTTTAAAGACTTATACAATAGCCTGAACCTGAACATCTTCGAATATACTTTCGACGAGCATGATGAAACAGTGGCTTACTCCCTGTCCATCCCGTTTGTTTCGACATTTGTTTTTGCAGCTGTCATGAAGCACCAGGAAGCTCCGGGAACCACATTCAAAAAGCACATGGCCATTGCCAAAGGGCTGCTGAGCGAAGATGACTACTTATTGCAGGAAATCCTGTTCAATCCGCGCACACCGTCACAAGTGGAGAACATCCGCACAGAGCTGAAACAACTGCTTGAGATCATCACCAACAAAGATGCGGAAAGAATGAAAAAGTACCTGACGAAGATACGAGAGAAAATTAAATGATAATCTTTATCATAAGTATGAGGGGATGTCATCATTCATCACAGACATCCCCTCTCCTTTCTTTTCTAATTCGCGGGATAAGCAAAATGTCAAAATGATAATAAGAAGCGCCCAGTTTTCATTCTTTAGCCCCAAGGGAAAGGCAAGAAGGAAAAAACGGCTCTAATTCATTTTTCCTCCGATCCGATTGATCGCATTTATCGATATAAGAAGCATATTGAGCAGTAAAGGGTTCTTTCTGTATCATATCATCCACCCGGAAGCAACGGGAGTATCTTTCTGGCAGAAAAGAAAGCTCCGTATCAGCCAAGCAACCGGAAAGAAATACGGAGAAAAATCCGTCCTTAAACAGAACAATATATGTAATCATGGAAAACATATAGAGATATTTGAAAAAGAAGTAATCATTTTCGGGAAATGCTTACGTCTTTCGGGGAGAATGCTTACGTCTTTTCCCAAAAACACAAGCTCTTTTTACCCTGAACACAAGCTCTTTCTACCCCAAAGCCCGGCTCTCCGACCCCAAAAGGCCGCCATTTTGCACTTTCTTCCTCCGGTTGGCAAGAAAAAGATCGGGCACTCGTCAGACTAACCCCCTATTTAGTAACTTTTTAATGCGAAACAGCGCGTACAGAGATCATTAAGTAAGCGGCAGATATATCGGCAGGTCCTGTCGAATCCACTGAAAAGTCATTTGATTATCCAAGAAATATCACGTACATTTGCATCCGCAAGGAGATAAAACAATGATAGATCAGGCAACCATAGACCGTATACTCGATGCCGCACAAATCGTAGAAGTGGTTTCGGACTTCGTCACGCTACGCAAACGCGGTGTGAACTACGTGGGACTTTGCCCTTTCCATAACGAGAAAACCCCCTCGTTCAGCGTGTCTCCCTCCAAGGGACTTTGCAAGTGTTTCAGTTGCGGCAAGGGCGGCAACGCGGTGCACTTCATCATGGAACACGAACAGATGTCCTATCCCGAGGCACTCCGCTACCTGGCCAAGAAGTATAACATAGAAATCAAGGAACGGGAGCTGACCAATGAAGAGAAAGAGGTGCAAAGCAACCGCGAAAGTATGTTCATTGTCAACAACTTCGCCCGCGACTACTTTCAGAATATCCTGAAAAACCATGTAGACGGACGCAGCATCGGACTGGCTTATTTCCGCCAACGGGGTTTCCGTGACGATATTATTGATAAGTTCCAGTTGGGTTTCAGCACCGAGGGGCGCGATGCACTGGCACAGGAGGCATTGCGCAAAGGGTTCAAACAAGAGTTCCTGGTAAAGACCGGACTCTGTTATGAAACGGACGACCATAAGTTGCGCGACCGCTTTTGGGGACGTGTCATGTTTCCCGTTCACACGCTTTCGGGCAAAGTGGTTGCCTTCGGCGGACGTGTGCTCAGCACGGAGAACAAGAAACTTGCCAAGTACGTCAACTCTCCCGAATCGGAAATCTATCATAAAAGTAACGAACTATACGGCATCTACTTTGCCAAGCAGGCCATCGTAAAGCAGGACCGCTGCTTCCTTGTGGAAGGATATACGGACGTTATATCAATGCACCAGTCGGGAGTAGAGAATGTGGTGGCCTCGTCCGGTACTTCTCTTACGCCGGGGCAGATCCGGTTGATCCACCGTTTCACCAACAACATCACGGTGCTTTATGACGGTGACATGGCGGGCATCAAAGCTTCTATCCGGGGTATCGACATGCTGCTCGAAGAGGGAATGAATATCAAAGTATGCCTCTTACCCGACGGAGACGACCCGGACTCTTTTGCACGGAAGCACAACGCTACGGAGTTTCAGAACTTCATACAGGAACACGAGACGGACTTTATACGCTTCAAGGCACAACTGCTGATGGAGGATGCCGGCAAGGACCCGATGAAACGTGCCGAGCTGATCAACGACATCGTGCGCAGCATTGCGGTGATTCCCGAAGCCATCGTCCGGGATGTGTACATCAAGGAGTGCGGGCAGTTGTTGCGGATAGAAGATAAGTTACTGGTATCCGAAGTGGCCAAGCGCAGGGAACTTCAGGCCGAGAAGGGGAATAAACCCATAGCCTCCAATAATGCCCCGACGCCGCAACCTGGCGAAATGCCTCCTCCTTTCCCTCCCGAAGAAATGGAGGCAGACACCTACCAATCGTTCATCCCGCAGGAAGGTAAAGAGGGACAAGAGTTTTATAAATACGAGCGCCTGATTATTCAGATGATTGTGCGCTATGGAGAGAAGGTGATGTGTAACTTAACGGATGAAGAAGGCAACGAAGTCCCGGTCACCGTTGTCGAGTATGTCATCAATGACCTGAAGGAGGACGAACTGGCTTTCCATAATCCCCTCCACCGCCGTATCCTCTCGGAGGCCTCCGAACATATCCACGATCAGGAGTTCGCTTCCGAACGCTTCTTCGTGGCGCACCCCGATCCGAAAATCAGTACGATAGCCACCGAACTGGCGAGTGACCGGTATCAACTGAGCAAGTATCACTCCAAAACACAGAAGTTGGTGACGGATGAGGAACGGCTGTACGAGATGGTCCCGATGCTGATGATTAACTTCAAGAACGCCATTGTCGCAGAAGAGCTGAAGCACATCATGTATGCCCTGCAAGATCCTTCGATTGCGAATGACAACGCCCAGTGCGACGCTGTCATGCAACGGTACAAGGAAATGAAGGAGATACAGAATCTGATGGCCAAACGACTGGGCGACCGGGTGGTGCTGCGCTGACCATCCGATTCCGCTCTTTCATAATTTCCCGTCCTTAATCTTTCGTTTCGCTCCCCCACCAGTCTGCATTAGGCTTGAAATCTTTGCCTAACTGCTTCTTGCGGGTAGCTTCCAAGGTTTTCATCATTCTTTCGCGAGTCTTTTTCTTATAGAGAGCCTCCGCTGCCGGATTGTATTGAGGATCGGGTTCAGGATATCTGGCCCCTACCTCAGTCAGCCATACAGACAGCTTCTTACTCAAGAACTCCACCTTTTCGGGATATTGCACATTCAGTGGTTCCGACTCGGTTTCGTCTATCCGCAGATTATAAAGTTCATCCCTGCCGTCTTCGTAATAATGAATCAGCTTCCAGTCGCCTTGCCGTATGATGGAAGAAGGTTCGCCACCCTGATTGCCATAATGAGGATAATGCCAGTATAAAGCACGCTCGGGGATGCTCTTGCCCTGTAACAGAGGAAGCAGGCTTACACCGTCCTGATGTTGGCCGGGCATTAATGGGATGCCTGCCATATCGAGAAAAGTAGGATACAAATCGGCACCGGTGACAGGCACCACGCACGAATCTCCCTTTAAAGTATTACCCGGAAAATCGATAAATAACGGTACGCGTATTCCACCTTCCCACTGCCGCCCTTTTCCGCCGCGAAGAGGGTAGTTAGAGGTAGCGTATGCATCACCCGAAGACACTCCGCCATTATCACTGGTGAACACGATAATCGTATTTTCATCCAAACCCAACTCATGCAGTTTGGCAAGCACCACTCCCACGGCATCATCCATCTGCTGTATCAGTCCGGCATATATGGGATTATCCTGCTGCAAACGTACAGGCAATGTACGATCTACTTCGAACCCCACCGGAGCGATCCCCATCGAATCTGCTTTATTCCGGAAATGCCTCCACTTGGCTTCAGTGGTCTCAATCGGCGCATGCACGGCATAGAAAGAGAGAAAAGCAAAGAAAGGCTGCTTTTTATTCCGGCGGGTATGGGTTTCGATAAACGACGCTGTCTCGTGTGCCAGACGCATGGATAAATTCTCACCATCCGGTCCTTCTTTCATTTTCGGATTGCCATAGGGAGCAAAATAGCCGCCGGGATAAGGACCTCCCGCTTCATGCCCGCCTATATTGATATCGAAACCATGATCTTCGGGATAAGAACCCTCACCTCCCAAATGCCATTTGCCGGCCATAAACGTTTTATAACCGTGGGCTTTCAATGCTTCGGGCAGAGTAATATCTTCTTTGGGCAATTGCCATACGTATTGGGCCGGAAGAAGCTTGGAATGTCTTCCCATCTTGCGCCACTCTTCTCCACTTCCTTCACCAATCCAATTGGTTATTCCGTGGCGGGCGGTAAACTTGCCTGTCATAATGCTGGCACGGGAAGGACTGGACACCTGACAGGCTGCATATCCTTGGGTAAACCTCACGCCATTACGGGCGATTCCATCGATATTGGGCGATTCATAATAACGGCTGCCCGTACATGCCAGATCTCTCCAGCCAAAGTCATCAGCCAGAATAAATAAGATATTGGGCTGCTTGGAGGAACGTGCCTGCTCGGCGGCATTTCCGCCAACAGTCAACGCAGTGGCTAACAATGATAAGGTAACGAATTTCATATCTGTTATATTTTAAGTACAAACGATTATTTATTTTCAAAAGAGTCGGAATCCTTCACAGGAGAAACATAGTGGGGATTATCAACAGGCATTCGGGCACCGACCTCCTTATACCACAAATATAGTTTCTTCCTTAGTCCATCTGCTATCTCAGGGTATATTTGTGACAGGTCTTTCTCTTCGGATTCGTCCTGAATCACATTGTACAACTCGACGTGATGGTCTTCAAAAAACTCAATAAGCTTATAATCCCCTTCACGTATAGCCGCAGAAGGCCGACCACCCAGTCCACCGCTATAATGAGGATAATGCCAGAATAAGGAAGGTCTGGACAGCCGTCCGCCCTGTAAGACGGGTTTCATGGAAACTCCGTCCACGTGTTGTCCGGGCAGTAGAGGCAATCCGCAAAGATCGAGCAAAGTCGGATAATAATCCGTACCGATGATCGGAGTATCCGAAACCTGTCTTCCTTTCAGGTGTCCACTCCATCGGATGATGGCAGGCACTTTGATGCCTCCTTCGTACAAATATCCTTTTCCGGCACGCAAAGGCAGATTGGAGGTCGGGATATTACGAGTAGTATTGCTGGTGGCCATTCCCCCATTATCGGACGTAAACACAACAATGGTGCGTTCATCGAGTCCCGACCGATGCAGGGTGTCTAACAGGCGTCCTATGTTTTCGTCCAGGCTCTCGACCATCGCGGCATAAGCCGGAATGTCCTGCACAAGTTTATGATACGTCTCTCCTTTTTTCACAAAAGATGAATCCGCAGGAACCGCCCGGCTCAGCTTTCTCCGGTATTTGGCTATCTTTTCCGCTTTTGCCTGTAAGGGCAGATGAACCGTATAATAGGACAGATAGACAAAGAACGGCTTTTCCTTAGGCTCCGAGATATAACGGATCACTTCATCAGTCAGGCGATCCGTCAGATACTCTCCTTCGGGACCGTCTTTCAGTTGTGGATTACCATAAGGCGAAAAATATCCTTTGGAGGGATGCCCCGTATTATTTCCTCCGATATTAATATCAAACCCATTCTGCTCAGGATAGTATTCGGCAGACTCGGCCAGATGCCACTTGCCCGCCATAAAGGTAGAATACCCGTTCTGCCTGAAGGCCTCGGCCATCGTTATTTCGTCTTTCGACAGATGGAGATTGAACGGCAAAGAAGCCAACCGCTGATTCTTATGAGGCCCGTACGCCCGGTCTCCGGGAATATAGTCGGTCAGGTTGATCCGGGCAGGGTATTTACCGGTCAACAGAGCAGCCCGGGACGGCGACGAAACCGGACATGCGGCATAGGATTGAGTAAAACAAACTCCTTCTCTTGCCAGCTTGTCGATATGAGGAGTTTCATAGAAACGGCTTCCGGTACAACTCAAATCCTTATATCCCAAATCGTCTGCATAAATGAAGATCACATTGGGATGCGGTTGTTTGTCGGTCTGTGCATCAGAGGTAACAGTGCAAATGCCACATGCAATTGGTAAAATCAGTCTTTTCATGTTTCCATTTTTTTTATAAGACCATTCAAAAGAGGAGCGCTTGACGAACGCTCCTCTCCAAACAATCACTTTACCAGAAACTAATTACCAATTAGGATTCTGCTTCAAATTCGGATTCAGCGAAACTTCGCGCAGCGGCAAAGGGAAAAGATAATCTTTCGAACTATCAAACGTACGGCTTTCGGCATTCTGTACCAATATGAAACCGTTCTTATCCAGAATGACATCTTTACCGGGAACTGTGGACGGATAGAGTTCCGGATCGAACTTGGCACCCAAGATAGCGGCAGGCAACTCCGTTTCTGCCGTTTTCCAACGAATGATATCGTCATAACGGAACGATTCGGCGGCAAGCTCCACTCTGCGCTCACGGCGAATCTCATCACGCATGCTTAACCCGTGTTCTGCTACAAAAGCATTGGTCAGATCCGGCAGCCGGTTAGGATCTCCCTCGAAACGATTACGGAGTGCATTGACAGAGAGGTTCAAGTCTTCATCGGAAATCCGGTCGTCCAGTTCGAAACTGGCTTCGGCAAAGGTCAGCAATACTTCTGCATAACGAATCAGAATCTCATCAATCCGCGACTTCATGTTAGAGTAAGACTCCTCGTCTCCATACTTCTTAAACATATATCCGGTACGTGTCTGGCTCGTGAGATTAGGCACAAACGGTTTGCCTAAAAAAGGATCGCCGGGTTTCCAGATAGTCAATGCCATGCGAGGATCACGATTCTCGAACTCTTTTCCCGCAGGAAGATATTCCACCCGGTAGGCCGACTTCTCAAGAGGAAGTCCGTCTTTGCAAAGAAAAGCATCAGCCAATACCTTCGTCGGACTATGAGACAAGTCGGCTATTGTAGCACGGATACGGGGATTGTACGTATCGGCTTCGGCAGAATAACGAAATGACAGAATATGTTCATTCGAATCTTCGCCCGGAAGCAAAAACAGATTACGGTAATCGGCGTACAGCGAATATTCTTTAGAGTCAATCAGTCGCTTGCTGGCTTCTTTAGCTATTTGAAGATAGCTCTTATACTCTCCGCTACCATGAAACTTATTCCAGGTACCGATATAAAGCGCCACACGGGCAAGCATGGCTTGAGCGGCTCCTTTAGTCAAACGTCCTACATCTGTAGGCAACTTACTTTTCAGTGGAATATGTGTTTCGGCAAACTCCAGGTCTTCTATGATGCCTGCAATCACTTGCTCTTTGGGTACACGCGGTCCCATCAGCTCTTCCGAGTCCATATCGAGTGTACGCAATACGTATGGAACATCTCCAAATCGCTTCACCAGATTGAAATAGAAATATGCCCTGAAAAAACGGGCTTCACCTGCATAACGGTTCTTTGTGGCCTCACTCACCTCAGCTTTCTCATAATTCTCCAGAAAATTATTAGCATGTCGTATCTGTTTATAGGCTGTGGTCCATATCCCATCAGTATTGCCTGGAGCGTGTGTTCCGGAACTTACCAGGTTTCCTACATTGGCAAAACCGTCGGCACTCTGATTATCCAGCGTATAAGAACGGTTCATATTCTGGTAAAACACGTTCGCTGCCAATCTTAAATCTTCTTCCGACTTCCAGAAGCTGCCGGGAGACAAATTTGTTTTAGGTTCACGATCCAAGAAATCGTTACAGCTGCAAAGAATTACTACGCTTAACAAAAAAAGATATATATTTTTCATCTTACTCCAAGAATTAAAGTGTCACATTGATTCCAAAAGAAAAGTTTCTCATAATAGGATATACATATCCGTTAATATCAGACAGTTCCGGATCGAAATTATCGTTCAGTTTACTATACTCACAAAGATTATCACCGCTAAAGTAGACTCTCAAACGCTGAATCCCCCATGACTTAGTAAGCTTCGGACTTATCGTATAGCCCAATTGCAAATTCTTCAAACGAACATAAGCGGCATTCTGCAGCCAATGATCCGATATCTGGTAATTATGATTGGCACCGGCGTAATAGCGGGGGAATGCGGCATTGGGATTCTCCGGAGTCCAATAGTCATTATGCATTTTATACGAGAAGTTATTCCAGGTAGCGTAGTACGGGTTCATCACTTCGCTCGACAGATAAAAATTTCTTTTGCCTACCCCCTGCAATAACACTCCCAGATCGAATCCTTTCCATGCGGCAGTCAGATTCAACCCGAATGTATAACGGGGAGTCGTAGTTCCCAGATATTCCAGATCATTGGGAGCCGAAATCTTTCCGTCGCCGTCTTTATCGATGTATTTAATATCTCCCACACCCGTAATGGCCTTATTGAAGGCAGCCGAATTCTTCACCTCTTCTTCAGAAGTAAAATACCCGTCCGTACGGTATCCAAAGATAGACCCCAAGGAATACCCCTGCACTTTCTGATTGACACCGGCCACAAAACCATTGTATTCTACACCATAATCCACCAGCTTATCTTTCTGATCCGACAAATTAAAACGGGCTCCGTAAGAGAAATCCTTAATCTTATCCTGCCATCCGACCGTAACTTCCCAGCCTTTTACTTTAAGTTCTCCGTAGTTTCCTGTGGGCACATCGATACCTATTATACTGGGTATCTCGATGCTGACCAACATATCTTTGTTCTTCTTAATAAAATATTCACCCGTTACAGTCAAACGGTTTCTGAGGAATGCCATGTCGACAGCAATATTTTTCACCTCTACAGTTTCCCAGGTTCTGGACTCTGAAGGCAATTTCGAGATAACCGCCCATTGTCCCAATTCCGACTTAAAAGGATAATATCCATTGATGTTATAGCTGGCAATGTGGTCGTATAGCCCCAATCCATTCTGGTTACCCAATTGTCCCCACGAAGCACGCAATTTCAGATTATCAAAGATGTGCTGATTTTGCATAAACTTCTCTTCTGTGATTCTCCATCCGACAGATGCCGAAGGGAACACTCCCCACCTGTTTTTCTTTGAGAAACGGGAAGAAGCATCCGCACGGAAATTCACTTCTACCAGATATTTGGCAGCAAAAGCATAGCTTGCACGCATAAATCCGGAGAGCAACGCCCATTCATTTTCATCAGCGGCGTTCGACCATCCGTCGGTATCTCCCAGATTCAGTGCAGGCAGTTCATTGCCGACAATATTGGTACGCTTTCCCTGAAGATCTTCATACAAGTTTTCTTCGGCCGACCATCCGCCGAGGACATTGATATCATGTTTTCCAAATACCCCTTTGTATTCGGCAATCAACTGTCCGGTCAGATATTGTCGATGGGAGTTGTTCTGCGTAACCGAGTTCGGGCTTTTCTGGCCAAAAGCTGTTGAAATCAAACCATCCACTCCATATTTTCCGTAAGCTCTGCGCCATTCTTTCTTCTGTCCATCCAGAATATTGGCGCCTCCTACGGCCCGGAGAGAAAGACCTTTCACCGGTTTATACTCTAAAGTAAATACTCCCTCGATACGTTGATTGCGAGTACGCCCTTCGCCACCTTCCTTCAGAGCCTGTATCGGATTCAATTGCATACGATGCCGCGAATAATTTCCGTTGGGATCATAAACAGGCATATTGGGACCCGCTTGTATAAAGGTGATATAAGGAATCGACCAGGAACCCTCGGCAGCATGATAAAGATTCACTCCACGTGAATAGCTGATGCGACTGTCCAGTGACAGTTTGTCCTTGATCAACTCGACACTGATATTGGAACGGAGATTAATCCGGTCATAATTGTCCGGCCCATACTCAGAGAACATTCCGTTCTGATCGAGCCAACCGATAGAGAAAAGGTATTTCAAACGATCAGAAGCTTTCGAAATGGTTAAATTATGAGTTTGCTGGAAACTATGGTCCATCATCAGGTCAATCCAGTCCATATCCGAAGTGTATGTCCACTCCTTACCGTTGGGGATGGCAATCGTATTCGGATCTTTAATGGCATCGATTGCCTTTTGAGAAAAAGGAACGGCCAGTCCGGCATTGGTAAACGCGACATTGGATAATAATGCATGATCCAGTCCTGTATTGCTTTCGGGCAGACGTGTAGGAGTATTGAAAGAGAAGTTTCCGGTATACTCTACCTTCACTTTCTCCGAAGTTCCTTTTTTGGTAGTGACAAGCACGACTCCTTCCGCAGCCCTTGCACCATAGATAGCGGCAGAAGCGGCATCCTTCAAAACCGAGATTGTTTCAATATCCTGTGGGTTTACCGTATTGATATCTCCCGGCATTCCATCAATGATCACCAATGCGCCGGCACTGTTCACAGAAGTGTTGCCTCGTATCTTAAAAGAGGCAAACTCTCCGGGCTTGCCTGTACCCGAAGTTACCGTCAATCCGGATACGGTGCCTTGCAGGGCATCGGTCGCGCTGCGTATCGGACGGTTCTCGATGACATCCGCATCGACAGTCTCCACAGCACCTGTCAGATTCACTTTCTTCTGAGTTCCATAACCCACTACAACAACTTCATCCAACAACTCCGCATCTTCTTTTATCTTTATTTTCAACACCTTCCCGGGGATGACTTTTACTTCTTGTGCAGAGTAACCTATATACGAAACCACCAGCACGGCACCAGGATTTACATTCAGGGAGAAATCACCGTTGAAATCGGTTACGATACCATTGGTAGTTCCCTTCTCCAATATACTGGCGCCAATGACAGGTTCACCGGCCATATCTGTAACATTACCTTTCACCTGGATCTTATTCGCCTGCTGGGCAATTGCAGTTTGATTCTCTCTCTTATCTGATAGAATGATGTGCATGCCTTCCATCTCATAAGCAATCTTGTTTCCAAGCAACTTCTTTAAAACTTCCGAGACCGGTTTCTCCGAAACGCGGATAGAAGTACGTTCTTTCACATCAATGTTATTCGAATACATAAATAAATAATCTGTCTGATGTTCGATCTCATTAAGTATTTCTTCCAAAGGGACATTGGTTTTATGTATCGATACCCTGGCATTTTGAGAATTGACAGTACCTGCGATTGTGCTGAACACACAAAAGAAAAGTAAGAATATAGTGACTCTCATAGTTTTTAATAATTGTTTGATAGACGAATTTTTAGGTACACAAAAATCCGTGCAACGAGTATTTTTCATATCTTTGCTTTATAAATTCGATTAATATTTTTCTTTTTAGGGAAAAGAAGAATGTTTCTCCTTTTAGCTGGCAGGTATTGCAGTACCTGCCGGCTTTTTTATTTCAGGTTAGATTTAATAAGTGTTTTCCATAGGCTGCATGTATGTTTTTAAGGGTTAAACAAATTATTTTATAACGAATGTGTTTTCTTCATCATTCCGCACATATTTAAATTTCACATCTTTCTGCAAAACCCGCAACGCATATTCAATGCCGTCAGACAAGCGGAACTTAACAGTCAGCACCGGGTTATTTATTTTAGCTGCGTCAAACCGGATATGGACTCCATAATACTTTTTGAGCTCTTCCAGTATTTCAGAAAAATGTCTGTTTTTAAAGCAGATCAGTCCCTCACGCCAACGATAAATATCAAAATCAGTGATCTTCTCTACACTCATCTTGCCTCCTTTCAGCACTGCCTTATAAGAGGGTTGCAATATGAACTGGGAGTTAGCTGCCCTGACACGAACACTGCCTTCTATCAGTGCAGTCTCAAACTTCTTTGTACTTGAGTATGCTTCTACATAAAATTTAGTACCCAGTACCTCTACCTGTTCGTCATCCGGAGTATAAACAATAAAAGGTCTTCCGGTATTCCGTACGACTTCGAAATAAGCCTCTCCGTCAATCTGCACTTCCCTTTTATCATCAAAATGCTGCGAATACTCAATTCTCGTATTCGAGTTAAGCCACACCCGGCTTCCGTCGGGCAAGGTTATATTGGCCATTTGTCCCTTCAAAGTATTTACCACACTTTTAGTTGCGGGCTTCTCGGACTGATTGTTCCAGAAAAATGCCGTTCCAAAAGCAATCAACAAAACGGCGGCCACCTTCAGGCATTCAAGACTTATCTTCCGAATCAGCTGCCTGCGCTTCATCTGTTTCTCCTCAGACACAACCTGTTCTTTCAATATAATGGTATCGAAAAACTTTCGCTCACGCAAATACTCTTTCCAGTTTTCATCCGAAGCTTCAAGATATTGCCGGATTTTATGCTCTTCTTCCGGAGTAGCGTCTCCATTAAAATATCGATATAATATTTCTTTTTCTATTTTCATAAGTCGGTCTTAATTGCATTCATTATAATAACACGCCAACAATTAATCCCCCTAGTAAAAAAGTTCTTTTTATTTTTAATTTCGGGACAGAAAGTCACATAAGAAAGGAAAAAGGACAAGATAATCTTTTAAAGCAACACGCAACTCTTTGGTAGCCTTAGAGATATGAAACTCGACTCCCTTCACGGTCATTCCCATAATTTCAGCAATTTCTTTATGGGACTTGTTGTCGTAACGGCTTAAAAGAAAAATTCGGGCGGTAGTAGCAGATAAACGGGAAATAACACGATCGATAATATCCTGCACTTCACTGGCAAACAATGCATTGGGTTCACAGGCATCCAGTGTGGCAATACGATTGGACAACTCCCACTCAGAATGTGAGGCGACACGGTCAGAAACGTCATTAACCAACTGTAAATGGCGCAGATAATTGAGACATTTATTTTTTACGACAGTAAGTACATAGGCAGCCGGATTGATTTCCGGAGTCATATGATCCCGATTCTCCCAATAAGCCATCAGAGACTCCATAACAATATCTTCCGCCACAACTTCGTCACGGGTGTAAGTCCATGCAAATCGGATAAACCGATGTTGATTCTCGGTAAAGAACTTATTAAATGAAGCTAAATCATTGATAGTAGCTGACATAGATTTTTGCTACGAAGTATTACTTACTGCGGCAAAAATAGATAACTATAACTATATAACCAAACTAAAATATAAGTAATTGAAATAAATAGTTATTATTCTGTATAATATCAAAACTCCGAGTTTATCATCTCTGGCGGATCAGGTTCATAAACTCTTCACGGGTCTTAGCCTGATTAAAAGCTCCTGTAAAGTCGGAAGTAGTAGTTACGGAATTCTGTTTTTCCACTCCGCGCATCTGCATACACATATGCTTGGCCTCCACCACGACCATTACGCCCAGCGGATTCAACGTTTCCTGAATACACTCTTTAATTTGCAACGTCATCCGTTCCTGCACTTGCAGCCGATGAGAGAAAATATCGACCACACGGGCTATTTTACTTAATCCGGTGATATATCCGTTAGGTATATAAGCTACATGAGCTTTGCCATAGAAAGGCAACATGTGGTGTTCGCAAAGTGAGAAGAAATCTATATCCTTCACAATCACCATCTGACTGTACTCTTCCTGAAACTTGGCAGAACGAAGAACTTCATGCGGGTCCATGTGGTAGCCTTTGGTCAAGGTCAACATGGCTTTAGCTACACGTTCGGGAGTTTTTAATAATCCTTCCCGTTCAGCATCTTCGCCCAACAAAGTAATTATACTGCGATAGTGATTCTTTAAATCTTCCAAAGCCGGAGAAATGATTTCTTCTTTTTCTAACATGATTACAGAGGAATATTAATTTGATCTTTAACAATAGAGACTTCTTTAAACACACCTTCCCCAAGAATCGGTAGACATGATTTACTTGTGCTACCCTAATAATCCTACGGGAACGACGCTGACCAAAGCCGAATTGCAGAAGTGGGTGGACTATGCACTGGCACATAAGGCACTGATATTATATGATGCGGCTTATGAGGCTTACATTTGTGAGAGTGATGTGCCACATTCTATTTATGAAATAGAGGGAGCTCGTTCGTGTGCCGTAGAATTCCGTAGCTTCTCCAAGACAGCCGGTTTTACTGGAGTGCGTTGCGGTTATACCGTAGTGCCGGAAGAAGTGAAAGCCATGACGGCTTCGGGCGAGCAAGTAGCTTTGAATCATTTGTGGAACCGCCGGCAGTGTACGAAGTTCAATGGTACCAGCTATATCACCCAGCGAGGGGCAGAGGCCATCTATACCGCCGAAGGGCAAGCTGAGATTAAGGAAACCATATCCTATTATATGGAGAATGCCCGTCTGATGCGTGAAGGACTGCTGTCTGCTGGATTTACACTCTATGGAGGAGTGAATGCGCCTTATATCTGGGTAAAGGCACCCGAAGGGCTGGATTCATGGAACTTCTTTGAAATGTTGCTTCACGAGGTCAATGTGGTGGGAACTCCGGGAGTTGGATTTGGACCAAGCGGAGAAGGATTCCTGCGACTGACAGCCTTTGGCAAACGTGAGGATTGCCAGGAAGCTATGAATAGAATAAAAAACTGGGCCGGACGTTAATCCGACCCAGTTTTTAAAACCGCCAGCCTATCCCGATCGAGAGTGAATGAAAAAATGGGCGCTTCTTTCCGAGATTCAGCATGTTTCCGTCGAAAACGGTTTCCCGGACGCCCGAGTAAGGGTCAAGGTTAGAGAGGGTGTATCCCAGAGAGATTATCAGGCTTTCTTCTATTTCCAACGAAACGGAAGTTTTCAGCTGAAAGGATAAAGGCTCCGCACGGGAAGTTGTGATTTCTTCATAGTGGTGGGGAGTCCATACACCTGTGGAGTTTGGGAAATAGGCCAGGGTTATATGTTTAGTGGGTGGAAACGAACAAGTGATGCCCGGACTGAATGTCAGGTACAAGGCATATTCCTGGTCATGTCCTAATATCCACGAAGGCGTGTAGAATTGTGGCGCAATTCTGCATGCGAGGTGGGTGGACAGAACCTTTTCATCGTTCAATTCAAAGCGGAATTTTTTGTCAGCCGAGACTCCGTTGAGATGGATGCCATCCAGGCTTTTGCTAAAAAGAAAGCTGATTCCGATGCCGGCATACTTGAAGGGCTGGAAAGTGACAGACGGCTCTACTTCCCATCTGTTGTAATTGTCCAGTGCGCCCTCCAGTTGTATCTTCCAAAGTGGGCGCTTTTCAGTCTGACCGTACACTGACAAGCTACAGATTAGCAAAATGATTACAAAAATTCCTCTCATTTTAAGCTATGTCTTGTTATTTCACCGTTACTTCTTTTTTGTCGTAGAAAACCAGTCTGATTTCTCCTTTGGCGGGAGCGTCATTGTCTTTGGTTTCCAGTTTCAGGATGCGTTTCAGCGTAAGCATATATTTTCCTTTCGGCACATTCTTAAACGAAATTCCGTCACGGCTTTCGTTCAATGTACCATAATAAGCGGTATATTCTTCCAAATGTGAGGGGCTGTCCAGCGTGGCCTCCAGTTCTTCATTGGACGCGATTTTCTCACCCTTCCATCCAACCACTTCCTGATTGGTAATCGTGATAAGTTCCGAAGGAATATGTATCTCATTAATCCATTCCTTGTAGGCATAATTGGTCAGCATACGGGTTTCTTGCTGCCGTTTGCGTTGGAATACGAATGAGACTTGTTCGTCTTTTCCGAGTGCCAGTGAATAGGAATAACCGAATATTGTATTTCCATCAAAATAATGGTATTCCATCTCTTTGCCATTGGCCATGATGGATGCTCCGCCTGTCAGTTTGATTTCTTTCAGGGGTACGTCTTTCTCTGGAGAGAAACGGGCGTAGGTCAGGGTAGGCTGTGAATCAGAAAAAGCTACCAGGTAGCTTTGATAAATAGCTACATTATCGGGTAGATTTTCTGAATTTTCTTCACTGCAAGATACAGTGAAGAAAATCAATAAGCCGTACATCATCCCATAAAGTAGTTGTTTCACTTTCATGAGTCGCGTATGTTTAAATAGATTTACGGCTGCAAAGGTAAAGTGAACAGATGGAAGTCAGGGAAAAATCTGATGTACACAAATAAAATTTAATCTATTGGGAATTAGATAGTTGATAATTTTTATGATGTACATAACACTTAAAATGCGGTGATAAACTCGTCAAAACTGCTGTTTTCGATGTGCATTTTCTCCTTCAGTCTCATTTTCCGGCGCGAGATACTTCCTTTGGCAATATGGTAAATTTCGGATAGTAACGACATGGGAAGATCCATCTTTACCAGACAGCAGAAACGAAGTTCCTCTTCCGTAAGTTGCGGGTAACACTCCTTCAGTCGTCTGGTAAATCCGTCGAAGCAAGTGTCTGTGTTTTGCTGAATAATGTCCCATTCCTCTTCCGTCAGGTGAAGTGCACCTTGCGAGTTCCTTTTCCGCAACAGAGAAGGAAGCGTGATGGCATTCAGTTGCCGGTAGTATGCTACGCTTTTATTCAGCCGGTCAATTTCCTGCTGTTTCAATTTTTCCTGTTCGTGGGCCAGTGCCACTTCCGCTTCTTTCCTTTTCAGTGTTTCTTCCATGCGCATCCACTGGGTAGCCTTTAGTTCTTCTGTCAGCTTTTGCTTGTGCACGCGGATGCGGTG
>OGZZ01001101.1_pt1 | contig 20218 bp, 19 predicted proteins | sample 1577021 | NCBI WGS metagenome assembly OGZZ01 (sample SAMEA3541526, study PRJEB24748) | human gut metagenome | biome: human gut; feature: human-associated habitat; material: faeces | place: China | collected 2012
TGCTTTCCAGCGTCGGTGGTGCCAGTGGTCCGCTGTTCGGTACCTTCTTTATCCGCGCCGCACAGGCGACCCAGGCACGGCAAAGCCTGACACTGGAAGAGCTTTATCAGATGTTCCGCGATGGCGCGGACGGCGTAATCAGTCGCGGGAAAGCCGAACCTGGCGATAAAACCATGTGTGATGTGTGGGTGCCGGTGGTGGAATCGTTACGTCAGTCCAGCGAGCAAAATCTCTCTGTTCCGGTGGCGCTCGAAGCTGCCAGTAGCATCGCCGAATCCGCTGCACAAAGTACGATTACGATGCAAGCCCGCAAAGGCCGCGCCAGTTATCTCGGTGAACGCAGTATTGGTCACCAGGATCCCGGCGCGACCTCGGTGATGTTTATGATGCAAATGTTGGCGTTAGCCGCAAAAGAGTAAGGAATTGGTGATGGTAAACCTGGTCATAGTTTCACATAGCAGCCGACTGGGAGAAGGTGTCGGTGAATTAGCCCGTCAGATGTTAATGAGTGATAGTTGTAAAATCGCCATTGCCGCGGGAATTGACGATCCACAAAATCCTATTGGTACCGATGCCGTCAAAGTGATGGAGGCCATCGAATCTGTTGCTGATGCCGACCATGTGCTGGTCATGATGGATATGGGTAGCGCATTATTGAGTGCTGAAACTGCGCTGGAATTGCTGGCTCCCAAGATCGCCGCAAAAGTACGTTTGTGTGCTGCGCCGTTGGTCGAAGGTACACTGGCAGCAACGGTCAGCGCGGCCTCGGGAGCGGATATCGACAAAGTTATCTTTGACGCTATGCATGCGCTGGAAGCCAAACGTGAACAACTGGGTTTACCGTCCTCCGACACTAAAATCTCTGACACATGTCCTGCGTACGATGAAGAAGCCCGTTCTCTGGCGGTGGTCATAAAAAACCGTAACGGCCTGCATGTACGTCCGGCCTCCCGGCTGGTTTATACCTTATCGACATTTAATGCCGATATGTTGCTGGAAAAAAACGGCAAATGCGTCACACCAGAGAGTATTAACCAGATTGCGTTACTACAAGTTCGCTATAACGATACGCTGCGCCTGATTGCGAAAGGGCCAGAAGCTGAAGAGGCACTGATCGCTTTCCGTCAGCTGGCTGAAGATAACTTTGGTGAAACGGAGGAAGTCGCTCCACCTACTCTGCGTCCCGTTCCGCCTGTTTCGGGTAAAGCCTTTTATTATCAACCAGTTTTATGTACGGTACAGGCAAAATCAACCCTGACCGTGGAAGAAGAACAAGATCGATTACGCCAGGCTATTGACTTCACGTTATTAGATCTGATGACGTTAACAGCAAAAGCAGAAGCCAGCGGGCTTGACGATATTGCCGCAATCTTTTCTGGTCACCATACACTGTTAGATGATCCGGAACTGCTGGCGGCGGCAAGCGAACTCCTTCAGCATGAACATTGCACGGCAGAATATGCCTGGCAGCAAGTTCTTAAAGAACTTAGCCAGCAATACCAGCAACTGGATGATGAATATCTACAAGCTCGCTATATTGATGTGGACGATCTTCTGCATCGCACCCTGGTCCACCTGACCCAAACGAAAGAAGAACTCCCGCAGTTTAACTCGCCAACTATTCTACTGGCGGAGAACATTTATCCTTCCACAGTACTGCAACTGGATCCGGCGGTTGTAAAAGGTATCTGCCTTAGCGCCGGAAGTCCGGTATCCCACAGCGCCCTAATCGCCCGTGAACTGGGGATTGGCTGGATTTGCCAGCAGGGTGAGAAACTGTATGCGATACAACCAGAAGAAACGCTAACGCTGGACGTTAAAAGGCAACGTTTCAACCGTCAGGGTTAAGCCACTGTTCGGATGGCATCGTTCTGATGTCATCCGGCAATTTACTCAGCACTAATGGTTTTTAACTACCTGTTATATTTTTCACCAATTTATGATGATTTTTCTTCGCTAATCACGAACCCAACGCCGCTGGCTGGCTAATAAACAGACGTTATTTGATCACTCTATTTCGCCGTTATTTATCCCTTTAATTCCCTTTTCTAAAATGCCTGACAGTTCGCAGAATGAGATTTCGATCATGCAGCTAGTGCGATCCTGAACTAAGGTTTTCTGATACTTGAATACCGTTTTATTCGGTTTCGCCAAAGGAGAATGATTGATGAAATCCCCCGCACCTTCTCGCCCGCAAAAAATGGCGTTAATTCCAGCCTGTATCTTTTTGTGTTTCGCTGCGCTATCGGTGCAGGCAGAAGAAACACCGGTAACACCACAGCCGCCTGATATTTTATTAGGGCCGCTGTTTAATGATGTGCAAAACGCCAAACTTTTTCCGGACCAAAAAACCTTTGCCGATGCCGTGCCGAACAGCGATCCGCTGATGATCCTTGCTGATTATCGGATGCAGCAAAACCAGAGCGGATTTGATCTGCGCCATTTCGTTAACGTCAATTTCACCCTGCCGAAAGAAGGCGAGAAATATGTTCCGCCAGAGGGGCAGTCACTGCGCGAACATATTGACGGACTTTGGCCGGTATTAACGCGTTCTACCGAAAACACCGAAAAATGGGATTCTCTGTTACCGCTGCCGGAACCTTATGTCGTGCCGGGCGGACGTTTTCGCGAGGTATATTACTGGGACAGTTACTTCACCATGTTAGGACTTGCCGAAAGCGGTCACTGGGATAAAGTCGCGGATATGGTGGCCAATTTTGCTCATGAAATAGACACTTACGGTCATATTCCCAACGGCAACCGCAGTTACTATTTAAGCCGCTCGCAACCGCCCTTCTTTGCCCTGATGGTAGAGTTACTGGCGCAGCATGAAGGCGATGCCGCGTTGAAGCAATACCTGCCGCAAATGCAAAAAGAATATGCTTACTGGATGGACGGTGTTGAAAACCTGCAAGCCGGACAACAGGAAAAACGCGTTGTAAAACTTCAGGATGGTACCCTTCTCAACCGCTACTGGGACGATCGCGATACGCCACGACCAGAGTCATGGGTGGAAGATATTGCCACCGCCAAAAGCAATCCGAATCGACCTGCCACTGAAATTTACCGCGACCTGCGCTCTGCCGCTGCGTCTGGCTGGGATTTCAGCTCGCGCTGGATGGACAACCCGCATCAACTAAATACCTTACGCACCACCAGCATCGTACCGGTCGATCTGAACAGCCTGATGTTTAAAATGGAAAAAATCCTCGCCCGCGCCAGCAAAGCTGCCGGAGATAACGCGATGGCAAACCAGTACGAAACGCTGGCAAATGCCCGTCAAAAAGGGATCGAAAAATACCTGTGGAACGATCAACAAGGCTGGTATGCCGATTACGACCTGAAAAGTCATAAAGTGCGCAATCAGTTAACCGCGGCCGCCCTGTTCCCGCTGTACGTCAATGCGGCAGCGAAAGATCGCGCCAACAAAATGGCGACGGCGACGAAAACACATCTGCTGCAACCCGGCGGCCTGAACACCACGTCGGTGAAAAGTGGGCAACAATGGGATGCGCCAAATGGCTGGGCACCGTTACAGTGGGTCGCGACAGAAGGATTACAAAACTACGGGCAAAAAGAGGTGGCGATGGACATTAGCTGGCACTTCCTGACCAATGTTCAGCACACCTATGACCGGGAGAAAAAGCTGGTGGAAAAATATGATGTCAGCACCACCGGAACGGGGGGCGGCGGTGGCGAATATCCATTACAGGATGGCTTTGGCTGGACCAATGGCGTGACGCTGAAAATGCTGGATTTGATCTGCCCGAAAGAGCAACCGTGTGACAATGTTCCGGCGACGCGTCCGACCGTTAAGTCAGCAACGACGCAACCCTCAACCAAAGAGGCACAACCCACACCTTAACCAGCGCTTACTCCGACAACGTCATTCGGCTTCTCCGGATGGCGTTGTCGGCAGATAACACCATAGCTATGGTGTTTTCTACACAGACGGTTTTTCAAGTCCTGGCGGGAAGTATTGCGCAAATGTTTGCCATACGTGGTTGCCGAAGATAGCGTCATTTCTACGGGTAAGTGTTTCACTATCATCCCCCGGTGATTTATACCGACGTTGCCTATATAAAGCATCGATTGCTACCTGAATATTGTTACGGTGTTCACTCATCAACGTTTTTTTTGCTTTCTGGAGTTAAATTAATAATCACATAATCCAGACACTCCAGAGAATTTAGCAACCAAAAAAAGAATTCAGACCATTCCTCTTCGCGTAACTGAAGCATTGCCGAACGGGTATTTTGGCTTAATCTGTCAGAAGGATTGATCAATTCTAAATGTTCAATAAGCGCAGCCAAAACCGCCTCACTATCCGCCCCATTTTTAACGCCTGACTGGCTACTGTCTAAAATATTTATTTTCTGAATCACACCAAAAACAACGAAACAATAATTAAAAAAGGATTCTGTTGTTGTTACCGGGAACCGACTTTATCGGATATCGAAGTGCTATATTGATTTTTTTCACCCGTAAAGCAGGTGTCGAGTATACGTTCTGATGTGAAAGCGGATAGCGGCATCTGTATCGCTATCCGCCTTATGAAAATCTTATTCTCTTCGCAGGAGGCGGAATATGCCCAGAACGAGAATAGCTCCCACCACCGCCACCAGGAAGCTGTGCAGATTAAAACCACTGATGGAGCCGCCAATGCCAAACATGGTCGCCAGCCAGCCGCCGACCACCGCACCGACTATCCCGAGAATACAGGTCAGGAAAAATCCACCACCATCACGCCCCGGCATGATTAGCTTGGCGATAATGCCGGCTATCAGGCCAAAAATAATCCAGGCAATAATTCCCATGTTCAGGCCCTCGTTTCGATGAATCGGACGCAAGAAATGCTTACGTCAACGCTCTAAGTATAGGCAAGGGCGGGATCGATGCTGGGCGTATGTCGGCTGATTTAAGAACAACATGTAAAAAATATTCACGCATTTGTATTAAGTTTTGTTAACTGTGACCGATAAACCAAAGACAGTTTATCAGTCAGGAGTTTTTCCGCGTGAGTCATTACCATGAGCAGTTCCTGAAACAAAATCCGTTAGCCGTCCTGGGCGTGTTACGCGATTTGCACAAAGCCGCAATTCCTTTGCGTCTCAGTTGGAATGGCGGGCAGCTGATCAGCAAAATACTGGCAATAACCCCGGATAAACTGGTGCTGGATTTCGGCAGTCAAGCCGAAGACAACATCGCCGTGCTAAAGGCACAGCACATTACCATTACCGCCGAAACTCAGGGTGCGAAAGTCGAGTTTACTGTTGAACAACTACAGCAGAGTGAATACTTGCAGCTTCCGGCATTTATCACCGTACCGCCTCCCACCTTATGGTTTGTACAACGACGCCGATATTTCCGCATCTCCGCCCCACTCCATCCGCCTTATTTTTGCCAGACCAAACTGGCGGATAACAGTACGTTACGTTTCCGCCTGTATGATTTGTCGTTAGGCGGCATGGGCGCATTACTGGAAACAGCAAAGCCTGCCGAATTACAAGAAGGCATGCGCTTCGCTCAGATTGAAGTCAACATGAGGCAATGGGGTGTTTTTCACTTTGACGCCCAGTTAATCTCCATCAGCGAGCGCAAAGTGATTGATGGCAAGAATGAAACCATCACCACTCCCCGTCTGAGCTTCCGTTTTCTTAACGTCAGCCCGACGGTGGAGCGGCAATTACAGCGGATTATTTTCTCTCTCGAGCGAGAAGCCCGGGAAAAAGCGGACAAAGTGCGCGACTGATTTACATCGCGTCCAGTGCCTGCTCAAGTTTGTAGATATAGCGCGGAGCCTGCGGCGCAGGGTGATTTCGCGCTACGTGTTCGAGGAACTCGTCAGCATCCAAATCGTTGATTTTGCTGATCGCCTTTTTCCGATCTGACGAGAAAGTCCGTAGCAGCGCACCTGCCCCGTTAGCGTATGACACCACCAGCGCATATTGCAGTACCTTCGGATCTTCAATGCCTGCCAGCGGGCCGGTTTCCAGAATATTCAGGTAAGCCGCCCCCATTGAAATATTACGCTCTGGATTTTTCAGCTCGCTGGTCGTCGGCTCACCACTCCAGCCCATACGGCGATAAACATCACGTCCGGAGGTTGAAGCTTTTAACTGCATCAAACCAATGGCATTCGATTTACTCACCGCGTTCGGATTACCACCCGATTCGATAGCGATAATCGCCGTGATCAATTGTGGATCGACGCCCCAGGCTGCACCGGCTTTCTGGCTTATTGGCATCCACTGCATCGCACGTTGCACCGGAACTTTCGCGTTCCACGGCGGGTTCGTATAGTCATGCTTTGATGAACAACCCGCTAATAACACAATCAAAAAGGCAAACCATCTCAATTTCACTTCTTCTATCCTTATAGCCTGGAATCGCCGTTGAGGTGACAACGGCACACCTAAGCGGCATGATATACATTTCGTTTCTGTTGTCAGCAAGGAATTGCCATGTCTCTGTTTCACTTAATTGCCCCATCGGGTTACTGCATTAAACAGCACGCCGCGCTGCGTGGTATCCAGCGCCTTACCGACGCGGGGCATCAAGTCAATAACGTCGAGGTTATTGCCCGTCGTTGTGAGCGTTTTGCGGGTACGGAAACAGAGCGTCTGGAAGATCTCAATTCCCTTGCCAGACTGACTACCCCCAACACCATCGTGCTGGCTGTACGCGGCGGTTACGGTGCCAGTCGTTTACTGGCAGATATTGACTGGCAGGCACTGGTGGCTCGCCAACAACATGACCCGTTACTCATTTGCGGACATAGCGATTTTACCGCCATTCAGTGCGGTCTTCTGGCGCAAGGCAATGTCATCACCTTTAGCGGCCCCATGCTGGTAGCAAACTTTGGCGCGGATGAACTGAACGCCTTTACCGAGCACCATTTCTGGCTGGCGTTACGCAATAAAACCTTCACCATTGAATGGCAAGGGGAAGGCCCGACATGTCAGACCGAAGGCACGTTGTGGGGAGGCAATCTTGCGATGCTGATTTCACTGATTGGTACACCGTGGATGCCAAAAATTGAGAACGGTATCCTGGTACTGGAAGATATTAACGAGCACCCTTTCCGCGTCGAACGTATGCTGTTGCAGCTCTATCATGCGGGAATTTTGCCACGTCAGAAGGCGATTATTCTCGGTAGCTTTAGCGGCAGCACGCCCAATGATTATGACGCAGGTTACAACCTGGAGTCAGTGTACGCGTTTTTGCGTTCCCGCCTGTCGATTCCACTCATTACCGGCCTCGATTTTGGTCATGAACAACGCACGGTTACGCTGCCGTTGGGCGCACATGCCATTCTGAATAACACCCGGGAAGGCACTCAGTTGACGATTAGCGGTCATCCTGTTCTTAAAATGTAAAAAAATCACGCTTCAGGGCTAAGTAAAACGCTGTCTCTGCCGCTAATATGGTAGGGTTTATATAAGAGACAGCGTAATCAGGAGTAACCGACCGTTGGATGCCACAACAATAATTAGCCTTTTCATCTTAGGATCCATCCTTGTCACCAGCAGTATATTACTTAGTTCATTTTCTTCCCGTCTTGGCATTCCTATTCTGGTTATTTTTCTGGCGATCGGCATGCTGGCAGGAGTCGATGGCGTCGGCGGTATCCCGTTTGATAATTACCCCTTCGCCTACATGGTAAGTAACCTGGCACTGGCGATTATTTTGCTCGACGGCGGGATGCGCACTCAGGCCAGTTCCTTTCGTGTGGCGTTAGGACCGGCACTGTCGCTGGCGACGCTGGGCGTGCTTATCACCTCTGGTTTAACCGGCATGATGGCGGCGTGGCTGTTTAATCTTGATTTGATTGAAGGCTTATTAATCGGCGCTATCGTCGGCTCTACCGATGCTGCAGCGGTCTTTTCTCTGCTGGGTGGTAAGGGGCTTAACGAACGTGTTGGCTCGACGCTGGAAATTGAATCCGGCAGTAATGATCCAATGGCGGTCTTTCTGACGATTACCCTGATTGCGATGATCCAGCAACATGAAAGCAGTGTCAGTTGGATGTTCGTGGTCGATATTCTGCAGCAATTTGGCCTCGGGATTGTCATCGGACTTGGCGGTGGTTATTTACTGCTGCAAATGATTAATCGCATCGCCCTGCCTGCCGGATTATATCCATTGCTGGCATTAAGCGGCGGTATTTTAATTTTTGCTTTAACCACGGCGCTGGAAGGCAGCGGTATTCTGGCTGTTTATCTGTGCGGTTTTCTGCTGGGTAATCGGCCGATTCGCAACCGCTACGGCATCCTGCAAAATTTCGACGGCCTCGCCTGGCTGGCGCAAATCGCCATGTTCCTGGTGCTGGGGCTATTGGTTAACCCAAGCGATCTGCTGCCTATTGCCATTCCGGCGCTCATTTTGTCGGCATGGATGATATTCTTCGCCCGTCCCCTTTCGGTATTTGCTGGATTGCTCCCCTTCCGCGGTTTCAATCTGCGTGAGCGCGTGTTTATCAGCTGGGTAGGATTACGCGGCGCGGTGCCAATCATCCTGGCCGTGTTCCCGATGATGGCGGGGCTGGAGAATGCACGTCTGTTCTTTAATGTCGCCTTCTTTGTGGTTCTGGTTTCACTGCTCTTGCAGGGAACATCACTCTCGTGGGCGGCTAAAAAAGCCAAAGTGGTGGTTCCGCCAGTGGGACGTCCGGTGTCACGCGTTGGCCTGGATATTCATCCGGAAAATCCGTGGGAGCAGTTTGTTTATCAATTGAGTGCCGATAAATGGTGCGTGGGCGCGGCACTGCGCGATTTGCATATGCCAAAAGAGACGCGTATTGCGGCACTGTTTCGTGATAACCAGTTGCTTCATCCTACCGGCAGCACCCGACTGCGCGAAGGCGATGTGTTGTGTGTAATTGGTCGGGAACGCGATCTTCCGGCGCTCGGTAAACTGTTCAGCCAGTCGCCGCCGGTCGCGCTGGATCAACGCTTCTTTGGTGACTTCATTCTCGAAGCCAGCGCCAAATATGCTGATGTTGCGCTGATATATGGCCTGGAAGACGGGCGAGAATATCGTGATAAGCAGCAAACGCTGGGTGAAATTGTCCAGCAGTTGTTAGGCGCGGCACCGGTTGTCGGTGACCAGGTAGAGTTTGCCGGGATGATCTGGACGGTGGCCGAGAAAGAAGATAATGAAGTGTTGAAGATTGGCGTACGGGTGGCTGAAGAGGAAGCTGAATCTTAAATTTAATGAAGCATCTATCGCCGGTTGCGATGCTTTGCTGAACGCAGCCTGAGCCTGCAATTGTTTGTCGTCCATAATTTAACCTTCATTTGATGTTGAATTGAACATATCAAAATCAGGCAATTACACAAATCTATGTACAGGCTCCATCAAGGGTAAAGCGTGATTTATCTGAAGTCGAGTTCGAGTCAACAATGAAGCGTAAGCGTTTTATGTAGAACGCCTGTGCGGTGAGTTCAGGTTCCGGGGAAATAGTGTCCATTCTTTTAATGGACACTATCATGGGCAATGGCTCTGTCACATTAACAACTACAGTTGCTGACCAGCCGGATGGATGATTTTTTCGCAACCAGAAGACGCTGTCTCCGATCCGGCTTACAACAAGTTACACTGTCACAACCGGGACGCGTAACGCCAGCGCGCACATCAACTCATAGCCCACCGTTCCGGCAGCGGCGGCGACATCATCAATTTTGATCTCCTTGCCCCACAGCTCAACCGGCGTACCAATCCCCGCCTGCGGGCAAGGCGTTAAATCGACCGCTAGCATATCCATCGAGACGGTCCCCACCGTCATGGTGCGCACGCCGTCCACTAAAACAGGGGTACCGGTAGGCGCGTGGCGCGGATAACCGTCGGCGTACCCTGCGGCGACAATGCCGATTCGCTGTTCATCGCGCGCAGTATAGCGACCGCCGTAGCCCACACGCTCACCCGCTTTTAGCGTCTGGACACCAATAATCTCACTGCTTAGCGTCATCACCGGACGTAATCCGGTATTGGCGATATCACGCCACTGACCGGACGGCGAAGCGCCATACAAAATAATGCCAGGCCGAACCCAGTCAAAATGCGCTTCCGGGTGCCACAGAGTCGCCGCCGAATTGGACAACGAACGCCGACACTCCAGCCCTTCCGCCGCCTGCTCAATACGCGCCATCGCGCTGGAAATTCCATCAGGATGTTCCGCTTCGGCAAAATGCGACATCAGGGTCATCTCGCCAACATTCGCCATTGCCCGCAACTGCTGCCAGACGGTAAGCACGCGATCGGGCTGGAAGCCCAACCGATTCATCCCACTGTTCACTTTAAGATAAATATCCAACGGTGCTTTTAGCCGCGCATTTTGCAGTGCTTTGAGCTGCCAGTTGCTGTGTACGCAGGTGGTCAGGCGGTGCTGGTCATAAATCTCCAGATCCTGAGCATGGAAAAATCCTTCCAGCATCAGGATCGGCCCCTTCCAGCCGCGCTCACGTAACGTTATTGCCTCTTCCAGGTTAAGTAATGCAAAGCCATCGGTGGCCCCGAGCGCGCTCCAGATACGCTCAATACCATGCCCGTAAGCGTTCGCTTTTACCACCGACCAGACGCGCGCGTGCGGCGCGGCCTGGCGGACAATGGACAGATTCTGTTTTAATGCCTGCAGATCGAGGCTGGCCTGTATCGGACGGGTCATCTCGTTTCCTTAGCTGTGTGCGCCATGTAAATGGCCCGGACGTGATGGCGTAAATCCACGGCTGTAGCGCGCTACGCTTAGATCCTCATATGGGATCGCTGGCGTGCGACCAGAGAGCAGATCGCTTAACAACTGACCGGAACCGCAAGCCATCGTCCAGCCGAGCGTGCCGTGACCGGTATTCAGCCACAGATTTTTAAAGCGTGTACGCCCGACAACCGGCGTACCGTCTGGCGTCATCGGGCGCAAACCCGTCCAGAAAGTCGCCTGCTCGACATGACCGCCGCGTGGATAGAGATCGCGAACCACCATTTCCAGCGTTTCACGACGCGGTTGCAACAGCTCGGTGTTAAAACCAACAATTTCCGCCATTCCGCCAACACGAATGCGGTTATCGAAACGGGTAATGGCGATTTTGTAGGTTTCATCAAGAATAGTGGATACTGGCGCACCATCTTCCTGCGCAATTGGAATAGTCAGCGAGTAGCCTTTCAGCGGATACACCGGAATATCAACAATGCCTTTGAGCATCGCCGTCGAGTAAGAACCAAACGCCATCACATACGCATCGGCCTTAATCACTTCATCGCCACACTTCACGCCGTAGATTTGCTCGCCGTCGCAAAGCAGTTGGTCAACGGGCGTATTAAAGCGGAATTTAACCCCCGCCTGCTCTGCCATCCGCGCCAGATTCTGGGTAAACAGCTGGCAGTCTCCGGTTTCATCATTGGGCAGTTGCAGACCACCCGTCAGTTTGTGCGCTACTTCTGCCAGCGCGGGCTCCACTTCCGCCAGGCGGCTGGATTCCAGCAGCTGATACGGTACGCCGGCATCTTCCAGCACGGCGATATCGCGGGTCGCATTTTCATACTGTTGTTCGGTACGGAACAGTTGCAGCGTCCCACCCTGACGCCCTTCATACTGAATATTGGTTTCGGCGCGCAATGCTTTCAGGCAATCACGGCTGTATTCCGCCAGACGCACCATCCGCCCTTTGTTTTCCATGTAGTGGCTGGTGTCGCAGTTACGTAACATTTGCCACATCCATTTCAACTGAAACTGCGTACCGTCGAGACGGACCGCCAGCGGCGCATGGCGCTGGAACATCCATTTGATCGCTTTTAAAGGCACACCTGGTGCCGCCCACGGTGCAGCATATCCGGGGGAGATTTGCCCGGCATTCGCGGCGCTGGTTTCCAGGGCGGCCCCCGGCTCCCGATCAATGACGGTGACCTCATGTCCTGCCTGATTTAAGTACCAGGCGCTGGCAACGCCTACCACACCACTTCCCAGTATGACAACTCGCATAGCCACTCCGATAACGGTAGATACAGTAAAAGAATAATAATCTAATCACATCTTGATAACTCAGTTGAAAATATTATTCAACATACGGCTTTTTTATGGTGAGCTGGCTCACATCTCCCTGACTCTGCGGCAATATGGCGTCTTTAGTATCTCCTGCTGAACGCCCTTTTTATCCAGCATAAAATTCCGTTCAGAAGCGGATTAGTGGCACTCTGATAATAAGAAATCGCAAAGAAAAAAATTCTCCGGCGACGCGGTTTTTAACAGGTGTTCTATGCTTGAAATGAGGTGCTCCACACAGAGAGCGCCGACAACAATGAGGTGCGCGTATGGCGACGATCGATTCTATGAATAAGGACACCACACGTTTGAGCGATGGACCCGACTGGACGTTCGACCTGCTGGATGTTTATCTGGCAGAGATAGACCGGGTGGCGAAACTCTACCGGCTGGATACCTACCCGCACCAGATTGAAGTGATAACCTCAGAACAGATGATGGATGCCTACTCCAGCGTCGGCATGCCAATTAACTATCCGCACTGGTCATTCGGTAAAAAGTTTATCGAAACTGAACGGCTGTATAAGCACGGTCAGCAAGGACTGGCCTATGAAATCGTCATTAACTCTAACCCGTGTATCGCTTACCTGATGGAAGAGAACACCATTACCATGCAGGCGCTGGTGATGGCACACGCCTGCTATGGGCATAACTCTTTCTTTAAAAACAATTACTTATTCCGCAGTTGGACCGACGCCAGTTCGATTGTCGATTATCTGATTTTTGCCCGTAAATATATTACCGAGTGCGAAGAACGTTATGGCGTTGATGAAGTAGAACGGCTTCTGGACTCGTGCCACGCGCTGATGAACTACGGCGTGGACCGGTACAAACGCCCGCAAAAAATCTCACTGCAAGAAGAGAAAGCCCGGCAGAAAAGTCGCGAAGAGTATCTACAAAGTCAGGTCAATATGCTCTGGCGTACCCTGCCGAAGCGCGAGGAAGAGAAAACGGTTGCTGAAGCGCGCCGCTATCCGTCCGAACCACAAGAAAACCTGCTCTATTTTATGGAGAAAAATGCGCCACTGCTGGAATCATGGCAGCGTGAAATCCTGCGTATTGTGCGTAAGGTGAGCCAGTATTTTTATCCGCAAAAACAGACTCAGGTGATGAACGAAGGCTGGGCGACCTTCTGGCACTATACCATCCTTAACCATCTGTATGATGAAGGGAAAGTAACGGAACGTTTTATGCTGGAGTTTTTGCACAGCCACACCAATGTGGTCTTCCAGCCCCCCTATAACAGCCCGTGGTACAGCGGCATCAACCCGTATGCCCTCGGGTTCGCCATGTTCCAGGATATTAAACGGATTTGTCAGTCGCCAACGGAAGAAGACAAATACTGGTTCCCGGATATCGCCGGTTCCGACTGGCTGGAAACGCTGCATTTCGCGATGCGTGATTTCAAAGATGAGAGTTTTATCAGCCAGTTTCTGTCACCGAAAGTGATGCGTGATTTCCGCTTCTTCACCGTGCTGGATGATGATCGGCATAATTATCTGGAGATTTCCGCTATTCATAATGAAGAAGGTTATCGGGAGATCCGTAACCGGTTATCGTCGCAATATAACTTAAGTAATCTGGAGCCGAATATTCAGATCTGGAACGTGGATTTGCGCGGCGACCGTTCGCTGACGCTGCGTTACATTCCACATAATCGCGCACCGCTGGATCGGGGGCGCAAAGAAGTGCTGAAGCATGTGCATCGCCTGTGGGGATTTGATGTGATGCTCGAACAGCAAAACGAAGATGGCAGCGTCGAGTTGCTGGAACGTTGCCCGCCAAGAATGGGAAATCTGTAAAAACAACAAAAAACCCCTCGTTTGAGGGGTTTGCTCTTTAAACGGAAGGGATTATCGCCCCTGAATGGCTAAATCACCCGGCAGATTTTTCTGCATCCGGTGCCAAATCTCGCCACTCTCATGCCCATAGCGACGCACTGTTTCGTACACCTGATCGTGCGCGCCTTCACTGCACAACGCCGACAGTTTGTGGTAGAAGCCCAGCGCCAGACTGCGCGCTTCCGGATTGGCGAAATAGTGACGACCAATACGCGTATACAGCCCTTTCATCCCGTTAAGAATCAGACCGTAAATCGGGTTGCCGGAAGCAAACGCCAGGCCGCGGAATATGTTGTAATCCAGCTCGGCAAAGGCATCGGCGTGATCGGCCACTTCATTAGCGGTAGCCAGCACTTCCTGCGCTTTATCGGGATGCTGACGAAACGCGGTGCGAATAAAAATAGTGGAAATATTGGTACGCACCGACAGCAAATTATCAATAAGCTGCGGCACACTTTCGTGATCCAGTCGCGCCAGTGTTTCAAGGATATTTAAACCGGAAGTTTCCCAGAAATTATTCACCTTCGTCGGCTTGCCATGTTGAATGGTCAACCAGCCATCTCGTGCCAGACGCTGTAACACTTCACGTAACGTAGTACGCGTTACGCCAATTAATTCTGAAAGTTCACGTTCTGCGGGCAAAATAGTCCCGGGAGGGAAGCGGTTATTCCAGATACTTTCAATAATGTACTCTTCCGCGAAACCCGCCGGGCTTTGCGCCTTAATGACCATAGTGAGATTTCCATAACACAGCAAAACAAAGTTGGACTCATCATACCAGAGGGCTAACTACGCTGATAGCAGACAAAAAGAAGAAAAAAGGGATCAAGGCTTCATTTTCCGCATCTCTTTCCCCTTGACCATCAAGACTTGCCTCACTCCTGCCTGACCGTTAAGCTTTGCGTTTAAACATAAAAACATCATTGATTATTTGTAAGGTAAGGGAAACCATCATGGAGATCTCCTGGGGCCGCGCGCTATGGCGCAATTTTTTGGGCCAGTCCCCCGACTGGTACAAACTCGCCCTCATCATTTTCTTAATCGTAAATCCGTTAATTTTCCTCATCAGCCCTTTCGTCGCGGGCTGGTTGCTGGTAGCGGAATTTATTTTCACTCTGGCGATGGCCCTGAAATGCTACCCGCTGCTCCCCGGTGGTCTGTTGGCTATCGAAGCGGTATTCATCGGCATGACCAGCGCGGAACACGTCCGTGAAGAGGTGGCGGCAAATCTTGAAGTCTTGCTGTTATTGATGTTTATGGTGGCGGGTATCTATTTTATGAAACAGCTGTTGCTGTTCATATTTACCCGTTTGCTGTTAAGCATTCGCTCCAAAATGCTGCTGTCGCTCTCTTTTTGCGTGGCGGCGGCGTTCCTCTCCGCGTTCCTCGATGCCTTAACCGTCGTGGCGGTGGTGATCAGCGTTGCAGTCGGTTTTTATGGTATTTATCACCGCGTAGCCTCTTCCCGTACTGAAGATACCGACCTGCAAGACGATAGTCATATCGACAAGCATTACAAAGTGGTTCTGGAACAGTTCCGTGGCTTTCTGCGTAGCCTGATGATGCATGCCGGTGTCGGCACTGCATTAGGCGGCGTGATGACCATGGTGGGCGAACCACAGAACCTGATCATCGCTAAAGCGGCTGGCTGGCATTTTGGCGATTTCTTCCTGCGCATGTCGCCGGTGACCGTTCCGGTTCTGATTTGTGGCCTGTTAACCTGCCTGCTGGTAGAGAAGCTGCGTTGGTTTGGCTACGGTGAAACGCTGCCGGAGAAAGTCCGCGAAGTGTTGCAACAGTTTGACGATCAAAGCCGCCACCAGCGTACCCGTCAGGATAAAATCCGTCTGATTGTCCAGGCGATTATTGGCGTCTGGCTGGTGACTGCGCTGGCGTTGCATCTGGCGGAAGTTGGCTTGATTGGTTTGTCAGTCATTATTCTGGCGACATCATTGACCGGTGTCACCGATGAACATGCTATCGGTAAAGCCTTCACCGAATCTCTGCCATTCACCGCACTGTTGACGGTGTTTTTCTCGGTAGTCGCGGTGATTATCGACCAACAACTGTTTTCGCCAATTATTCAGTTTGTGTTGCAGGCATCGGAACATGCTCAGCTGTCGCTGTTCTATATTTTCAACGGTCTGCTGTCATCCATTTCGGATAACGTCTTCGTGGGGACGATTTATATCAACGAAGCGAAAGCGGCAATGGAAAGTGGCGCTATCACGTTGAAGCAATACGAGCTGCTGGCGGTCGCCATTAATACCGGTACCAATCTGCCCTCCGTCGCTACGCCGAACGGTCAGGCTGCGTTCCTGTTCCTGCTGACCTCTGCACTCGCGCCATTGATTCGCCTCTCTTATGGCCGCATGGTGTGGATGGCCCTGCCTTACACCCTCGTACTGACACTCGTCGGCTTGCTCTGCGTCGAGTTTACGCTTGCCCCTGTAACCGAATGGTTTATGCAAATGGGCTGGATAGCAACGCTTTGATAACAACTTACCGGGCATATAAATGCCCGGTTTGCCTTTTCGCCCGATAATTGTCCAATTGCTTCCTATTTTTGCTGCCTCCTGGTGGCGCAGCGAATGAATTGGTTTAAACTGCGCACTCTATGCATATTGCAGGGAAATGATTATGTTGCGATTTTTGAACCAATGTTCACAAGGCCGGGGCGCGTGGCTGTTGATGGCGTTTACTGCTCTGGCACTGGAACTGACGGCGCTGTGGTTCCAGCATGTGATGTTACTGAAACCTTGCGTGCTCTGTATTTATGAACGTTGTGCGTTATTCGGCGTTCTGGGTGCTGCGCTGATTGGCGCGATCGCCCCGAAAACTCCGCTGCGTTATGTAGCGATGGTTATCTGGTTGTATAGTGCGTTCCGCGGTGTGCAGTTAACTTACGAGCACACCATGCTTCAGCTCTATCCTTCGCCGTTTGCCACCTGTGATTTTATGGTTCGTTTCCCGGAATGGCTGCCGCTGGATAAATGGGTGCCGCAAGTGTTTGTCGCCTCTGGCGATTGTGCCGAGCGTCAGTGGGATTTTTTAGGTCTGGAAATGCCGCAGTGGCTGCTCGGTATTTTTATCGCTTACCTGATTGTCGCGGTGCTGGTGGTGATTTCCCAGCCGTTTAAAGCGAAAAAACGTGACCTGTTCGGTCGCTAATCCCTTCAGCGCTCCTGCGGGAGCGCTTTTTTCCTGCCGCTATATTTATTTGACCCGCAGTAAATCAGAACTTCGCGTTGTATAACGTGGTGAAAGCATGGCACGCTTCATCTGCCATTGTTGCTGGATCCCCTGCCCGGCAAAATAGAGTGTTCCTCTGCCCTCTTTAGCATTCAGTGTATCCATTACCGTCATCAATTGCTCACTCCCGGGGCGCGGTGCGTTGTCATCGAATAAATTGAGCTGCGCGACTCCCTGACTGAAGAAATCCCCCAGCATCACGCCCGCTTTTTGGTAGCGATGGCCCGCTTGCCAGATGGCATCCAGAGATCGCGTAGCAGCGTTAATGATATCCCTGCTGTCCTGAGTGGGCGTCAGCAGTTTTACCGACGCGCTATTGCCGTAATAAGGTTCATTGAGCGCAAATGGTGACGTCTTAATAAATGTGGAGATAAACCGACAATATTGATGCTCGCTGCGAAGTTTTTCCGCCGCCCGGGCAGCGTAACTACAAATGGCCTGCCGCATCGATGGATAATCCGTGATGCGTTCACCAAACGAGCGGGAACAGATAATTTCCTGCTTCGTCGGTGCAAACTCTTCCAGTTGCAAACAGGGTTCGCCGCGCAGTTCACGCACCGTTCTTTCGAGCACGACATTAAAATGTTTACGGATAAACCGGATATCTGTATCCGCCAAATCGAGAACGGTTTTGATCCCCATCGCGTCCAGTTTTTTGCTGATCCGCCGTCCAATCCCCCAGACGTCATCCACGGGGAGAGCAGACATTAATTTACGCTGGCGTTCCAGATTTGATAAATCCACCACCCCACCCGTCTGCCGCTGCCATTTTTTTGCCGCATGATTGGCAAGCTTAGCCAACGTTTTGGTCTGGGCGATCCCCACACCAACAGTAAGATGGGTACGTTGTAGCACCGTTGCGCGAATTTCTCTGCCAAAATCAGTCAGATCGCGACAATTACGCACACCTGTCAGATCGCAGAATGCCTCATCAATACTGTAAATCTCGACGCGGGGCGATAGTTCTTCCAGCGTCGACATCACCCGATTGCTCATGTCTGCGTAAAGCTCATAATTGCTGCTAAAGCAAACCACGCCACAGCGACGAAACAGATCTTTTTGTTTGAACCAGGGATCGCCCATTTTAACACCCAGCGCCTTTGCCTCAGCGTTTCGGGCGATAACGCAACCGTCATTATTCGATAGCACAACCACCGGTTTACCCCATAAATCAGGGCGAAACACCGTCTCACAGCTGGCATAAAACGCGTTTACATCACAGAGAGCAAACATCAGCGCATCGCCTTAACGACGTGGATCACCACACCAAAGACATCCAGCGTATCTTCGCTACTGATGGTAATGGGCGAGTACGCACTGTTCATGGGAATAAGCTGTACCGTCGGGCGTAGTTGCAATTTTTTCACCGTAAACTCGCCGTCAACAGCAGCGATGACAATATCACCATGGCTGGCGGTAATAGCGCTATCGACAATCAGTAAATCACCGTCACTAATTCCACCATCAATCATAGAATCACCACTTGCTTTGACGAAGTAAGTCGCGCTGGGATGCTGGATCAACAGTTGATTCAGATCGATGCGCTGTTCAACGTAATCTGCTGCCGGTGAAGGAAAGCCACACTGAACAAGATCGCTAAATAGCGGAAAAGTCACAATTTCGCGGAGATCCGCAGGCTTGATAAACAACATAATAATCTGCCTGAAGTTATACTGTTTTTATATACAGTAGTCTGTTCTTGCCAGCAGATCAATACTGATTCAGGCTATCAATATTTGTCGCTGCATAGACTGCTGATTTTTCGTTCTCTTATCCTGTGCTCACGTGGCCTTCTGGCGACGACGCTCATCCAGCAGAAATGAAAAATATCACCCGGCAAAAAAATAGAATAGAAGCATTCGCCATAATGACATTAAACATTGTTTGATATTTATCATATTAATAGAAATAAAGACATTGACGCATCCCGCCCGGCTAACTATGAATTAGATGAAGTAAAATTTATTAATAGTTGTAAAACAGGAGTTTCATTACAATTTATATATTTAAAGAGGCGAATGATTATGACTGAAATCGTTGCAGATAAAACGGTAGAAGTAGTTAAAAACGCAATCGAAACTGCAGATGGAGCATTAGATCTTTATAATAAATATCTCGATCAGGTCATCCCCTGGCAGACCTTTGATGAAACCATAAAAGAGTTAAGTCGCTTTAAACAGGAGTATTCACAGGCAGCCTCCGTTTTAGTCGGCGATATTAAAACCTTACTTATGGATAGCCAGGATAAGTATTTTGAAGCAACCCAAACAGTGTATGAATGGTGTGGTGTTGCGACGCAATTGCTCGCAGCGTATATTTTTCTATTTGATGAGTACAATGAGAAGAAAGCATCCGCCCAGAAAGACATTCTCATTAAGGTACTGGATGACGGCATCACGAAGCTGAATGAAGCGCAAAAATCCCTGCTGGTAAGCTCACAAAGTTTCAACAACGCTTCCGGGAAACTGCTGGCGTTAGATAGCCAGTTAACCAATGATTTTTCAGAAAAAAGCAGCTTTTCCAGTCACAGGTAGATAAAATCAGGAAGGAAGCGTATGCCGGTGCCGCAGCCGGTGTCGTCGCCGGTCCATTTGGATTAATCATTTCCTATTCTATTGCTGCGGGCGTAGTTGAAGGGAAACTGATTCCAGAATTGAAGAACAAGTTAAAATCTGTGCAGAATTTCTTTACCACCCTGTCTAACACGGTTAAACAAGCGAATAAAGATATCGATGCCGCCAAATTGAAATTAACCACCGAAATAGCCGCCATCGGGGAGATAAAAACGGAAACTGAAACAACCAGATTCTATGTTGATTATGATGATTTAATGCTTTCTTTGCTAAAAGAAGCGGCAAAAAAAATGATTAACACCTGTAATGAGTATCAGAAAAGACACGGTAAAAAGACACTCTTTGAGGTACCTGAAGTCTGATAAGCGATTATTCTCTCCATGTACTCAAGGTATAAGGTTTATCACATTTAAAAACACAGACGTTTTTTAAAGATTGAGAGTTACCTGTTGATAATAAGGTATCGGGTAACTCTCATTATGACAGAGCGCTTTCAAAAACAGGGCTACGAAATGGCG
>OGZZ01001104.1_pt1 | contig 20148 bp, 18 predicted proteins | sample 1577021 | NCBI WGS metagenome assembly OGZZ01 (sample SAMEA3541526, study PRJEB24748) | human gut metagenome | biome: human gut; feature: human-associated habitat; material: faeces | place: China | collected 2012
TCACATACCAAATTCTAGCACCAATGATTCCTACAAATAATAAACCAAAAACATAATCAGAAAGTATTTCTTTTGAATAACCTAATTTTTTAAAATGATATTGCCCTAAAAAATAAGCAATTGCTGCACCTGTCAATATACAAACTGCATACCATTGTATAGAAAGTGGTCCAATTTCTATAAAGGTATTAAAACTTGGGAAAAATCTCATTGTTCTTGTTTATTATGATCAATATTTTTAAGAATACGTTCAACAAATTCTTTACTTGAATCAATACCTACGTCACGTAAACGCATATTCATAACTGCCGCTTCAATAATAACCGACATACTACGACCACTTGATACAGGAACAACTATTTTAGGAATTTTAATTCCTAAAACATCTTCTGAAATATCATTTTCTTCAACCCCTACACGTGTATATTCACGTGATGGTACCCAACGTTCTAGCTGAATCACCAAATCAACATCATTTCTATCTAAAATAGCAGAAATACCAAACATCTTAGAAACATCAATAACCCCAATTCCTCTAATTTCTAATAAATTAGCAAGAACAGCAGGTGCTTTACCAACGATTTTTTGTCCTATACGATAAAGTTCTACAGCATCATCAGCAACTAATAAATGGCCTCTTTTAACAAGTTCTAAAGCAATTTCTGATTTACCGATTCCACTATCCCCTTTAATAATGACACCTTTACCATGAATATTTAGAAAAACACCATGCATTAATGTTTCTCTTGCAAGTTTTTCTTCTAAGGTATTCATAAGTTCACTTGATACAACACCTGTAATCATTTCTGTTTGAAAAATTGGAAAGTTTCTTTCATCAGCAATATTTTTTAATACTTCAGGACAAGCATGTCCTTTACAAATTACAATACAAGGTACTTCTTCATTAATTAAACACGGAAAGATTTCTTTTTGTCTTTCTTCTGTCATCTCAGCAATAAAAGCCATTTCTTTATCACCAAAGACAATAATTCTTCTAAAGTCACTATGTTTAAAGAATCCTGCTAATTCAAAACCTGGTCGATTGATTTCACCAGTTAAAATAACTCTTTTTAAAGATTCTTCATTTCCTGTAACTTGTTGATAATTTTTATTATTCCCTAATAATTTTTCTACTGTAATTGATTTCATCTTTTTTCTCCTTAAAGCATTGATTTCAAGAACTGACCTGTATAACTTTTTTCACACTTTGCTACTTTTTCTGGAGTACCTGTAACAACAATTGTTCCTCCTCCAGCTCCACCTTCAGGTCCTAAATCAATGATATGATCTGCTACTTTAATAACATCTAAATTATGTTCAATAACAATAATTGTATCTCCTTGATCAACAATACGTTGTAAAACATCGATAAGTCTTGCAACATCATGACTGTGTAATCCAGTTGTTGGTTCATCAAGAATATAAACCGTTTTCCCTGTTGACTTCTTTTGTAATTCACTTGCAAGTTTAACTCTTTGAGCTTCTCCACCAGAAAGAGTTGTTGCACTTTGACCAAGTTTAATATAACCAAGACCAACATCATAAAGTGTTTGGATCTTATTTCTAATTTTTGGTAAATTATCAAAGAAATCTAACGCTTCTTCTACTGTCATTTCTAAAACATCATAAATGTTTTTATCTTTATAAGTCACTTGTAAAGTTTCTTCATTATATCGTTTACCTTCACATTGTTCGCAAGGAACGTAGACATCTGGTAAAAAGTGCATTGAAATTTTCTTTAGTCCATCACCTTGACACGCTTCACAACGACCACCTTTAACGTTAAATGAGAATCTTCCTTTATCATAACCTCTCATTTTCGCTTCATTTGTTTGTGCAAATAAATCACGAATATCATCGAAGACACCTGTATAAGTTACTGGATTTGAACGTGGTGTTCTTCCAATTGGATCTTGTGAAACTTCAATGACTTTATCAATATTTTCAATTCCCAAGATTTCTTTATGTAAACCTGGTCTCTCTTTTGATTGATAAACATATCTCATTAATGATTTTCCTAAAATATCATTCACTAATGTTGATTTACCACTTCCTGATACTCCTGTAACGACATTGAATTTACCAAGAGGAAATTTAACATTAATATTCTTTAAATTGTGTTCCTTAGCCCCTTTGACTTCAATAAATAAGCCATTCCCTTTACGTCGTTTTTGAGGAACTTCAATCTTTCTATTTCCAGATAAATATTGTCCTGTAATAGAATCTTTACAATTCATAACTTCTTCTGGTGTTCCTGCACAAATGACTTGTCCACCATGAACACCAGCTCCTGGACCAATATCAACAATAAAATCTGAAGCTCTCATTGTATCTTCATCATGTTCAACAACGAGAACGCTATTTCCTAAATCTCTAATATCTTGTAAAGATTTAATAAGCTTTTCATTATCTCTTTGATGTAAACCAATAGATGGTTCATCTAAAACATATAACACTCCCGTAAGACGTGTTCCAATTTGAGTTGCTAGACGGATACGTTGAGCTTCTCCACCAGATAATCCTCCTGCACGTCTAGCAAGTGTTAAGTAACCAAGACCAACATTATTTAAGAATGTAAGACGATCATTGATTTCTTTAACAACTAATCGAGCAATATTCATTTCATAGTCTGTTAATTTTATATTTTGAATAAAATGTAAAGCATCCCCAATCGATTGTTCTGTAAATTCAGCAATATTTAAACCACCGACTCTTACAGAAAGAACTTGATCATTAAGTCTTCTTCCCTTACATGTAGGACAAGTATGTTCTGACATAAAGGATGCATACCATTCTTTTGACCATTTTGAAGTTGTTTCTTCATATCTTCTTGCAATTAATGTTCTCACACCTTCAATAAATTTTGTTGTACGTGAGACATTTCCACTATCTGATACGATTTCATAACTAATAGGTTCTCTCGAACCATCAAGAATATAACTCAATTCTTGTTTTGTAAAATCTTTTAATGGTTTATCTAAATCTATTTTATATTTCTTACAAAGAATTAAAAATCTTTGCCATTCAATACGATTTGTTCCTACTGCTGTTTTAAAATAACGAAGTCCACCTTCATTAATTGATTTACTCCAATCTGGAATCAATAAATCATCATCCACTTCATTTTTAATCCCTAATCCACGACAATCTGGACAAGCTCCTAATGGATTATTAAATGAAAATAAACGTGGTTCTAATTTAGGAACAGAAAAACCACAAATTGGACAAGCAAGATGTTCACTAAAAAGTTCTTCTGTTTTTGTTGTTAAGTTTTGAACACCCGTTAGTTTCAAACCGACTTCTAAAGAATCTACTAAACGACTACGATAACCTTCTTTTTTGATAATACGATCAATAACGACATCAATATCATGTTTTTTATTTTTATCTAGTTCAATTTCTTCATCCAACATGTAATTTTGTCCATCAACAACCACACGTAAATAACCATCTTTTAATAAGTCCGCAAAATAATCTTTAAAAGTTCCTTTCTTTCTTTTAACAACTCTTGCGACAACCATTAAACGATCGCCATCAGCGTATTGGTCAATCGTATCTGCCATTTGTTTAATTGTTTGACTTTCAATAACAACATCATGTTTAGGACAATAAGCTTTTCCTACACGTGCATATAACAATCTTAAATAATCATAGATTTCTGTAACTGTTCCTACAGTTGAACGTGGATTGTTAGAAGTTGTTTTTTGATCAATTGCAATAGCAGGTGATAAACCTTCAATCGCATCAACATCTGGTTTTTCCATATTGCCTAAAAACTGTCTTGCATAAGCACTTAGTGATTCTACATATCTTCTTTGTCCTTCAGCATAAATTGTATCAAAAGCTAAAGATGTTTTCCCTGAACCAGAAAGACCTGTCATAATAACAAGTTTATTTTTAGGAATATCGATATTAATATTTTTTAAATTATTTTCTCTTGCTCCTCGAATAATTAATTTATCTTCCATCTTTTCTTCCTTTCAATAATTGGATAACACTTTCTTTGTCATGCCCTCTCATTTGTAAATCATAGGCCCAATCAAGTAATTCTTTGAAATCTTGATTAGGTTTAAATCCTAATTCTATTAAGAGTTTACCATCCACAAAAGGTTTTAATGCATGATTTCCACATCTTGAAACCTTTTCTTCAACATAAGTATCTAATGTTGAAATTGTTTCTGGACGATTTGCAAGTCGTCCTAACTTATCACATTTCGACATACATACTAAATCGTTTAAAGGAAAAATTCCTTCTATTCCTTTTAATAATTTATAGTAACTATAATCTTTACTTTGATTTCTTACCATATTCATCAAATGCATATGATAATAGATCATTGTATTTGATCGATTCGAACCAGCGTGTGCTGGATTCGAGTGTGGAGCGTTACGATGTTATGGGGGTACAGGGAAACTGTGCCTCCATGCGCGTGTTGGAGAGTGCGGATGTGAAAAAGGCGGATCTGCTCATTGCAGCCACCAGTTCGGATGAAGTCAATCTGCTCTGTGGTATGACTGCCCATGGTCTGAATCCGAGAATTCACACCATTGCAAGAATCCGTAATCCCGAATACGGCAAGCAGATTTTTACCATGCGGGATGTCTATTCCCTTTCGCTTATGGTGAATCCGGAAAAACAGGCGGCGCGCGAGATTGAACGGCTGATCCGCTATCCGGGCTTCCTGCAGAGGGAAACATTTGCAAAAAGCCGTGTGGAAATCGTGGAGCTGCGGATTCAAAAAGGAAGTAAACTCTGCGATGTGGCACTGATGAATCTGGAAAATGTTGTCAAATGCAAGGTGCTTGTCTGCGCAGTGAGCCGCGGAGGGGTTGTGGAGATTCCATCCGGACATTTTATTCTCCGGGAGGGGGATCATCTGTTTATTACGGCAACTGCTGAGATGCTGACACAGCTTCTGCGCAATCTTGGCATTATCACGCACAAGGCAAAGCGTGTAATTATCTGCGGTGGCGGAAGAATCGGTTATTATCTGTCGACCTGGCTGGCAAAAGAAGGTGTCGGTGTGCTGCTGATTGAGCAGGATGAAGCGCGCTGTGAAGAATTATCCGGCAAACTTCCACCGGAAGTATGTATCATACATGGGGATGCCAGCAGTCAGTTTCTGCTTGAAAGTGAAGGCATCCATGATTGTGACGCCGTTGTGACCATGACCGGCATGGATGAAATGAATATGATTATTTCGCTGTATGCGCAGACCTGTGGAGTGCCGCAGGTGATCACGAAAGTCGGTCATATGGAGAATAACAGTATGCAGGACAGTCTGGGACTTGGCAGTGTAATCTGCCCGAAAGAACTCTGCTGCAATACGATTGTCCGTTATGTCCGTGCCATGCAGAATACAACAGGTGCAGCACTGACACTGCACAATATTGCAGAAGGACAGGCAGAAGCATTGGAGTTTGTCGTAGATGCCGACACAAAACATATCGGGGAACCATTGCGTAATATCCGCCTGAAACGCAATATACTGATCGCATGTATCAGCCATGGAAGTAAAACGGAGATTCCAAACGGAGATTCCATGTATGAGGCTGGAAATTCCGTGATTATCGTTGCCAAGGGCGGGATGACACTTTTGCAGCTGAATGATATTTTCGAGTGAGGATGCTATGAATTATAAAATGATGGGAAAATTTCTTTCCCAGATCTTAATTGTGGAAGCAGGGTTTATGGTTCCGGCACTTTTAATCAGTCTGTATACCGGAAGCCGGGCAGCAGTTTACGGGTTTGGGCTGTCCATTCTGATCACTGCCGGAGTCGGTGCCTTAATGTATTATTTTTGCAGAAATTCCACCCGTCGTTTTTTTGCGAGGGAAGGGATGGTCTGCGTAGCCGGAAGCTGGATCGCAATCAGTTTTTTCGGGTGTCTGCCATTTGTTTTTTCCAGGGAAATTCCAAACTTTGTCGATGCCCTGTTTGAAATTGTATCGGGATTTACAACCACAGGTTCTTCGATTCTGGGAGATGTGGAAGCACTTTCTCCCGGAATTATGTACTGGCGGAGTTTCAGCCACTGGCTAGGCGGCATGGGGGTACTTGTATTTCTTCTGGCACTTTCTCCGAACGGAGAGAGAGGCAAAGGGTATACCATGCATCTGCTGCGTGCGGAGAGTCCGGGACCGAATGTGAACAAGCTGGTGCCGAAAATGCGTACAACAGCAAGAATTTTGTACGTCATATACATGGTGCTGACATTCATCAATTTCCTGTTTCTCCTGTTGGGAAAAATGCCGGTTTTTGATGCCGTATGTACCGCTTTTGGAACGGCCGGCACAGGTGGATTCGGAATCCGAAATGACAGTATTGCAGGATACAGCCCCTATATACAGAATGTATGTACGGTATTCATGTTTTTGTTTGGAATCAACTTCAGCTGTTATTATCTGCTTTTAGTCCGGCATGTAAAGGAAGTGCTCAAAGATCAGGAACTGCGGCTGTATATCATCATATTTGTAGTCAGTATTCTTTTAATTATGTTCAATGTCCGGGGACTGTACGGCTCCTGGGAAGAGACCATCCGCCATGCGGCATTTCAGGTTTCCTCTATTATGACGACGACCGGGTTTGCAAGCACGGACTTTGATCTGTGGCCCGGATTTTCGAAAGCACTGTTGCTGTGCCTGATGTTTGTCGGTGCCTGTGCAGGAAGTACGGCAGGAGGGCTTAAGATGGGAAGACTTCTTCTGATTCTGAAAAACCTGCGCAGAAATATCCGCAGAATTTTAAGCCCGCAGCGTGTGGAAGTGGTGCGCATGAATGGAAACCGCATCGGGGAGGATGTATTAAATAATACAAATACCTATCTGGCGGCTTACGGTGTGATTTTAGTCGGAAGTTTTCTTTTGATTTCTATTGATGGACTTTCCATGACAACAAATGTGTCTGCGGTTGCTGCGTGCTTTAACAATATCGGACCGGGATTTGATGTGGTGGGACCTACCTGTAATTTTTCGGTGTATTCCTGGTTTTCCAAACTTGTGCTGATTTTTGACATGCTGGCCGGAAGACTGGAAATTTTCCCGATGCTTGTTCTCTTTTCAAAGAGTACCTGGAGTCATAAATAATTGAATGGATTTCTCAATTATTTTATGGTAGAATAGTAGGGTGCTTTTACACAACAATAAAATATGGAGGAGAGAACATGTTAGAGAAAATGTTTAAACTCAAAGAGAACAATACCACAGCGAAAACAGAAGTGATCGCCGGTATTACGACGTTTATGACCATGGCTTATATCCTGGCTGTAAACCCGAACCTGCTTTCACGGGCAGGAATGGACCCGACAGCAGTGCTGATCGCAACCTGTCTGGCATCCTTTATCGGTACGTTTGCAATGGCACTCCTTGCAAATTATCCGTTTGCACTTGCACCGGGTATGGGACTGAATGCATACTTTGCATTTACCGTATGCGGAAATATGGGATATTCCTGGAAGGTAGCCCTGATGGCAGTATTCTTCGAAGGTATTATCTTTATTATCCTTTCTCTTACCAATGTGCGTGAGGCAATTTTTAATGCCATTCCGACCACATTAAAGAAAGGTGTGAGCGCCGGCATCGGTTTGTTCATCGCGTTTATCGGATTGCAGGGTGGACATATCGTTGTAAACAACGATTCCACATTGTTATCTTATGTAAATTTCAGAGATAACTGGCATACCGAAGGAATCTGTGCAGTACTTGCACTGATCGGTCTGCTTCTTACTGCAATTTTATACATCAAAAAAGTCAAGGGATCTATTCTGATCGGTATTCTGGCTACCTGGATTCTTGGAATGATCTGTCAGGCAGCGGGTGTTTACCGTATCGATGCAGACGCTGGATTTTATTCTCTGTATCCGACATTTGCCATGACTGATTTTTCAAAAATCGGGGAGACGTTCGGACAGTGTTTTACAGCAGATTTCCATGGAGTCGGAATTATGAACTTCATCGTAGTCATGTTGTCTTTCCTGTTTGTAGATATGTTTGATACGATCGGAACACTGATCGGTGTATCGGATAAGGCCGGCATGTTAGACGAAGATGGAAAACTTCCGAACGTAAAGCAGGCACTGATGGCAGATGCAATTGCTACTTCTGCAGGTGCGGTCCTTGGTACGTCTACAACTACAACATTCGTAGAGAGCTCTGCCGGTGTCGGAGCTGGTGCAAGAACCGGTCTTGCATCCATCGTTACAGGATTATTATTCCTGCTTGCAATTTTCTTTGCACCAATCTTTACGGCAATTCCGGGCTTTGCAACAGCACCGGCGCTGATCTTTGTCGGATTCCTGATGGTATCCGCAATTGTAAAGGTTGATTTCGAGGATCTGACAGATGCAGTTCCTGCATATCTGTGCCTCATTGCGATGCCTTTAATGTACAGTATCGCAGAGGGTATTGCCATTGGTGTAATCTCTTTTGTACTGATCAATCTGATCTGTGGCAAGCGTAAGAAGATTACTCCACTGATGTATATCCTTGCAGTACTTTTTATCTGCAAATATATTTTCCTGTAATTACGCAGTGTACGAGCCGCTTTCCAGTAGGACGGGAAGCGGCTTAAAGTCTATCTGACTATATAAAATATAAATGGAGGAACAACTATGAAAAAATTAAACAAGGCAATGTCGGTTGCTGTGGCAGCGGCCATGATGGTATCCCTGGGCGCCTGTGGAAATTCCGCAGATGCAGCAAAAGACGGGACACAGAGTGCAGGTGCATCCGGTAAAGTATATAACATCGGAATCTGCCAGCAGCTGGAGCATCCGGCACTGGATCAGGCAACACAGGGATTTGAGGATGTCTTAAAGGAAAAGCTGGGAGACAATGTAAAATTTGATCTCCAGAATGCACAGAACGAGCAGGCAAATGCTTCTACAATTGCAAATAATTTCGTATCTTCCAATGTGGATCTGATTCTTGCAAATGCAACCACTGCTTTACAGGCATGTGCGGCAGCGACAACCGATATTCCGATTCTGGGAACTTCCGTTACCGATTATGCAACGGCTTTGGAGATCAGTGACTGGAGTGGTACAACCGGAAGAAATATCTCCGGTACATCCGATCTGGCTCCGCTTGATCAGCAGGAGGATATGCTCGTAGAGCTCTATCCGGATGCAAAGCATGTCGCAATACTTTACTGCTCTGCAGAGGCAAACTCCAAATATCAGGCAACCGAGTTTGAAAAATACCTGGATGAGGACGGTATCAGCTACAAAGAGTTTACCGCTTCCGATTCCAATGATATCGGTTCTGTGGTACAGAGTGCAACCGAGTATGCAGATGTCATTTACATTCCGACAGACAATACCATGGCACAGAACACAGAAGCAATCAACAATATCGCACTTCCGGCAGGAACTCCGATTATTGCCGGAGAGGAAGGTATCTGTAAAGGATGCGGAGTGGCAACGCTTTCCATCAGTTATTATGACATCGGAAAAAAGGCCGGTGAAATGGCATATGACATTTTAGTAAACGGTGCGGACATTACAACCATGAAGATTGAGACTGCACCAAACGTAACCAAAGAATACAACAAAGATATCTGTGATCAGCTGGGCGTTAAAATTCCGGATGATTACAAGGCTATCGAGGCTGAATAATTAAGGGGGATGGGTATCGTGTTAATATCTGCTTATTTTGCTTCCTTAAGTCCGCTGGCGCTGTTTCGTGCACTGCCGGGCTCCATTGCACAGGGACTGATCTGGGGTCTTCTGGCATTGGGAGTATATATTACATACAAACTTCTGGATTTTGCGGATCTGTCGGTGGACGGTTCTTTTGCAACCGGCGGAGCTGTGGCGGTTATGCTGATCCGCAGTGATATGAATCCGTGGGTTTCCCTTATTTTTGCATTTGCAGCAGGAATGCTTGCGGGAATGGTCACAGGTCTTCTGCACACCAAACTGGGAATTCCTCCAATTCTTGCCGGAATTTTAACGCAGATTGCACTGTACTCCATCAATCTGAATATTATGGGACAGTCCAATCAGGCGATCAGTGTGGATAAATATTCCCTTGCGGTATCGCTTCGTTATGTATCCGGTGATACAGCAGCAAAAATTAAAGTATTTACCACCTGTATCCTGTTTGGGGTAGTGATCGTGGCGATTCTTTACTGGTATTTCGGAACCGAGCAGGGGCATTCCATCCGGGCAACCGGATGTAACCCGCAGATGGCGCGTGCACAGGGAATCAATACCAGCTTCTGTAAGGTACTGGCATTGATGATTTCCAACGGACTCGTTGGTCTGTCCGGTGCACTTTATGCACAGTATCAGGGTGCAGCGGATGTCAATATGGGACGAGGCGCAATCGTTATCGGTCTGGCTGCCGTTATTATCGGAGATGTACTGTTTGGAAAACTGTGTGCAGGAAAGAAACTGGCATTTGCATATACGTTGTTTTCCGTGATCGTTGGAGCGATCATTTACTACCTTGTGCTGAGCATCATTTTGTGGCTGAAATTCCCATCGGATGATCTGAAACTGTTCTCAGCAATCGTGGTAGCAATTTTCCTTGCGATTCCATATCTGAAGAATAAGAAAAAAGCAACAAGGGGGCTGTAACCGATGAGTGAGATGTTAAAAATTGAAAATATCCGGAAAGTATTCAATCCGGGTACGATAAATGAAAAAGTGGCTCTGGACGGTGTCGACCTGACACTTGAGGAAGGCGAATTTGTCACAGTGATCGGTGGAAACGGTGCAGGAAAATCGACAACACTGAATGCCGTAGCCGGTGTATGGCCGGTAGATTCCGGAAAAATCTATATCGGCGGCGAGGATGTGACAAAGTTATCCGAGCATCGCAGGGCACAATATCTGGGACGTGTGTTCCAGGACCCGATGACCGGTACGGCTACCACAATGTCCATTGAGGAAAATATGGCAATTGCAGCAAGACGTGGAAAATCCAGGGGATTGCGATGGGGAATTACCAAAGCGGAACGCGAAAAATACCGCCAAATGCTTTCCACCCTGCATCTTGGACTGGAAGATCGCCTGACATCAAAAGTCGGTCTGTTATCCGGTGGACAGCGTCAGGCAATCACGCTTCTGATGGCTTCCATCCAGAAACCGAAGCTTCTGCTTCTCGATGAGCATACGGCTGCGCTGGATCCAAAGACTGCCGCAAAGGTACTTGAGATTTCGGATCAGATCATTTCAGAGAATCATCTGACGGCCATGATGGTAACACACAATATGAAGGATGCGATTGCCCATGGAAACCGTCTGATTATGATGCATGAAGGAAAAGTTATTTTAAATATCGCAGGGGAAGACAAAAAGAAACTTACGGTCGGAGATCTGCTGCATCAGTTTGAAAAAGTAAGCGGTGAGGAATTTGCAAGTGATAAAGCACTGCTTTCGTAGAAAATAACAGAATTGTTTATGCAGGATAAGGGTCAAAACTGTTTTTGACCCTTAAATCATGTAGAAGGGAGATAGATATGCCTGTATTTGATTTCAGCAATACAACGGAAGAAAAGAAAGCTTGTGAGTGTACCTATACAACATTTCAGTCGAATGAAAACACTGCAAGTGCAAAATATCCGATTCTGGTTTTAGATAATACGGCAAAGCAGTGGAAATATCATTCCTGCGGAGTGTTTACGAACCAGACAAAGCGCACAGCATTTGAGTTTACCCAGGAAGACGGAACTGTATGTGCGGATATTTTGCGGGTGGATGCCCGTTTTGTCAATCTGCTTCGCTGGCTGGGGGAAAACCACATTAATGTCCGGCTGTCTGGAGAGAACACACCGGATGGATATGCCGTGTATAAGATCCGTGAAATTGCCTTTGGCGGTGGAAAAAAGCTTTCCGCGGAAGATGGCTTTTTACAGTTTATGATGGAGCGTCTGTTTGCCAGCAGTGCACCGAGTGAGGAAGCGGTGGATGAGGAGCAGGAGGAAGACGGCGATGATATGAAGCTCACCAGTATTCAGAGCATCACCGATTTTATGACCTGCGCAGGACGGACCATGCCGGATAACATCCGGTTGTGGGCACGCCGGAATTTAGCAGTGGCACGTTCCAATGAAGTGTCTCCGGAAGAGCGGCGTCATGCACAGCGTGCACTTTCCATCATGATGAATATCCAGTGGAAAAACAATTATTTTGAGGCCATTGATCCAAAGGAAGCCCGTCGGATTTTAGATGAGGAACTGTATGGCATGGAGCGTGTAAAGCAGAGAATCATTGAGACGATCATTCAGATCAACCGCACACATACGCTTCCGGCATACGGACTGCTTCTGGTGGGACCGGCAGGAACTGGAAAATCGCAGATTGCCTATGCAGTTGCCCGTATTTTAAAACTTCCGTGGACAACTCTTGATATGAGTTCCATCAATGATCCGGAGCAGCTGACCGGAAGTTCGAGAATTTATGCTAACGCAAAGCCAGGGATCATCATGGATGCATTTGCCATGGCAGGAGAGTCAAGCCTAGTATTTATTATCAATGAGCTGGATAAGGCAGCTTCTGGAAAAGGAAACGGAAATCCGGCAGATGTTTTACTGACACTTCTGGATAATCTGGGATTTACAGATAACTATATCGAGTGTATGATCCCGACATCCGGTGTTTATCCGATTGCCACAGCAAACGATAAGGAGCAGATCAGCGCACCGATTCTGTCCCGTTTTGCGGTAATTGATATCCCGGATTATACGTTTGAGGAAAAGAAGATTATCTTCTCAAAATTTGCATTGCCTAAGGTATTAAAGCGCATGAGCTTAAAGGAACAGGAATGTATCATCACAGATGAGGCATTAAATACAATCGTGGATCTGTATTCGGGTACCAGTGGAATCCGTGATTTGGAGCAGGCGGCAGAACATATTGCTGCAAATGCGCTGTATCAGATTGAGGTGGATCATCTGAAAACTGTTACCTTTGATGCAAAGATGGTGAGAAAACTCCTCATTTAAATGGCTGGTTAAAAAATATTTGTGTTGTAAAAAGCCATACAAGGTGGAACACTATCGGAAATAGGAGGTGCATACTATGGCAACAAAAACTGCAAATGTAACAGCACGAGTACCATTTTCACTTGATATTCCGGATAAACTTGCTACGAGAGATTCTATAACACAAGCTGAATTTGATACTATGATGCAGACCGGACTTGCACAGGCAAAAAGAATTGATGCTGTATCTGTTGATGAGGCTTTTAATCAATTAAAGGCGGAGATATAGTGCATTATATTTCAAAGGATCTGATGGCACCGGATGCAGCGGATAATCTGCTTGATAAGATGAAAGTAGAGATTAGAACAAGAAAATTGGAGGTAGCATTATGGCAAAAGATGAGCTGTTTTCTGGCGAATCAAAGAATATTGAATACAAGGTAGTTGTACCGGATAAAAGCGAAAAATATATGAAAACAGTTGTGGCTTTTGCCAATACACAGGGTGGCAGACTGGTCATAGGTATTGATGATAAAACACATCAGGTAGTTGGTGTTGACAATGATAGTTTGTTTCAAGCTATGGACGCTTTGACAAATGCTATATCAGATTCTTGTGAACCGCAGATCATACCGGACATTGGGCCGCAGACGGTTGATGGCAAGACAGTCATTGTTATCACGGTGGAAGCAGGAAAAAACCGACCATATTATATTAAAGCCCAAGGTAAGGCGAAAGGCACCTATATTCGTGTGGCTGGTACTTCCAGACATGCGCATCAGGAAAAGATAAGTGAGCTGGAGATGGAAGGCGCCCGTATTTCTTGGGATGAGCTTACTTGTGTAGGATATGAAGTGACGGAAGAAGCAACGCAGTCTTTATGCAAGGATATTGAAGATTTCCGAAAGAAGGCAGGACTTTCGGGGCATGATGTAAGAAAAGAGCAGTTGTTTAATTGGAAAATTTTGAAGAAAAGCGAAGGCAATGTGCTTGCATCAAATGCGTATGTGCTGCTAACATCAGATTATTTTCCGTTTGCAAAGACGCAGTGCGCCGTATTCAAGGGAACGGATAGAACGGTTTTTCTTGATAAACGGGAATATACTGGACCGATATACAAGCAGATAGAGAGTGCGGTTGATTTTGTTTTGAGAAATATCAGACTTGGAGTGACAATAGATGGCTTAGTGCGTCGGGAAAGCTATGAACTCCCAGTAGAAGCAATTCGTGAAATGATAATCAACGCACATTGTCACAGAAACCTGTTAGATGAATCCTGCATACAGGTGGCAATTTATGATGATCGCTTAGAAGTGACATCTCCAGGTGGACTATACAATGGACTAACCTACGAGGAAGTGATGAAAGGTCATTCCAAGATTAGAAACAAGCTGATTGCAAATATATTTGGTCAGATGGGACTGGTAGAAGCGTGGGGAAGTGGCATCAGAAGAATTATAAGTGTTGCTGGAGAATATGGACTGCCTGTTCCGACTGTGGAAGTATTTGATGATATGTTTCGGGTGAATTTATATAGGAATGTGCAGCATAATGCAAATGGTGGAGAAAATAGTGGAGTAAATGGTGGAGTAAATGGTGGAGTAAATGGTGGAGTAAATGGTGGAAATGATTTCGGAGATAAAGTCCGTATCAGAGAAAAAGCACAGAAATTGACGGAGACTCAGGAGAAAATACTAGATTGTATAGCAGAAGATAAATATATTTCGGTCAAAAAAATAGCAGACAGAATAGATATATCTAGGCGGACTGTTGAAAATAATATTAAAAAAATGAAAGAATCAGATATTGTGGTTCGTCATGGTTCACCGAAAAATGGGTATTGGGAGATTATAGAATAAACTGTAATTCTGAAAAAGTATATCAGCAAAAGTGTAAAGGAGTGAATGTATGTCAGAGTGGTTTTCCCTGAGCTTGTGAATAAAAATATACCAAAGCAGATTAACACTATTGTAAACAGAGACAGTAATCCGGAGGAACCCAGAGTGCTTGCACTTGAAGATTTAGTATCTGTTGCTACTTCTTCGCAAATTCAGTCCATTGACAAACCTCGGTAAAATAGCATAAGATAAAATGGACAGGGAGAGAAAAAGTGAAGCGGTAACGCGTAATTTATAGAATCAGAGGAGATGGAACATATGGCAAGACATAAGCTTGAGAATGAACTCATTGCAATCGAAGTGGAGGAACATGGGGCAGAATTAAAATCTCTGGTCCGTAAAAATACCGGAAAAGAATATATGTGGAAAGCTGATCCAAAATTCTGGGGACGCACCTCACCGGTACTGTTTCCGTTTGTTGGAGCGGTAAAAGACAAACAGTTTCGTACCAAAGGACAGACTTACACCATGGGACAGCACGGATTTGCCCGCGATATGGATTTTACGCTGGATTCTCAGACGGAGGATACGCTCTGGTTTGTATTAAAATCCAATGAGGAAACCATGGCAAAATATCCTTATGCGTTTACCCTTCGTATTGGATATCACATCGAGGAAAATAAGCTGGAAGTGCTCTGGCAGGTGGAAAATCCTTCGGAGGAAGAACTTCCGTTTTCGATTGGCGGGCATCCGGCATTCAATCGTCCGAAAAATTGTAAAATCCGCTTTGATGTAGCTGGTCCGCTTACAAGTACAACGATTGTGGATGGTCTGGTCGGAAACGGTACTGTGGATTATGAATTGAAAAATAGTTATCTGACAGTTACCGATCATCTGTTTGATGATGATGCCCTTGTGATTGAAAATCAGAATGTGCATGAAGTCTCTCTTTGTGACATGGAAGGAAATCCCTATCTGACCGTTACGATGGATGCTCCATTGTTTGGAGTCTGGTCACCGGCGGGAGCAGATGTACCGTTTATATGTGTAGAGCCATGGTATGGACGCTGTGACAGTGCTGATTTTACCGGAGATTTAAAAGATCGGGAGTGGGGAAATCTGATTGCACCGGGCGGTATCTGGAAAGCCCATTATACGGTGGAGGCAGTATAGAAAGCCAGAAAAATTCTCTTGACAGAAAAGGAAAGAAAGATTATAGTCTTATACATAGACAATTTTATAAAGATCTTCAGGGCAGGGTGCAATTCCCTACCGGTGGTATAGCCCACGAGCCGCAAGGCATGATTCGGTGAAACTCCGAAGCCGACAGTACAGTCTGGATGAAAGAAGATAAAGGATAGAAACACAAGAACCCGTGTATGGTTGTGGTGGATATTGAAATGTTTGCTCTGGAATTTATTTCCAGAGCATTTTTTATTTCCTATGAATAAAAGGATTTGAAAATATATCCCCGGCAGCAGAACACGGTAAAAAGAAGCCCTGAGCATTTGCTTGGGGCTTTTGTGGTATGGCGAAGCCATATCACTGATGAAAAAGGAGAAAAAATGACAGATGAATATTACATGCGCCGAGCAATAGCACTGGCACAAAAAGGAGAAGGACAGGTATCCCCGAATCCTCTGGTAGGTGCTGTGATTGTAAAAGATGGAAAAATTATCGGAGAGGGATATCACGAACACTACGGACAGCCACATGCAGAACGGAATGCACTGGCTAATTGTATACAATCCCCGGAAGGGGCTACGATTTATGTGACCTTAGAGCCGTGCTGTCATCATGGAAAACAACCACCATGTACCGATGCTCTGCTTGCCGCAGGAATTCGCAGAGTAGTGATTGGTTCGAAAGATCCGAATCCACTTGTTCATGGAAAGGGCATCCGGATTTTGCGGGAACATGGAGTAGAAGTGACTGAACAGGTATTACAGGACGAATGTGATGAAATGAATGAAGTATTTTTTCATTATATCCAGACAAAACTTCCGTTTGTCATTTTAAAATATGCGATGACACTGGATGGAAAAATTGCCACGTATACCGGGGCATCCCGCTGGGTGACAGGAGAAGCGGCGCGTGCGCATGTACACCGTATGCGGAACCGTTACCATGCCATTATGGTTGGCGTGGGAACGGTACTTGCGGATGATCCGATGCTGACCTGCCGGCTAGGAAAAACAGAAAATGGGGTAAACCCGGTGCGCATCATTTGTGATAAAGTATTGCGGACGCCATTAGAATCACAGATTGTGCGTACTGCAAAAGAAGTTCCAACGATTATAGCAAGCTGTAACCGGCAGGAAGCCATGCATATGCCATATGTGGAGGCAGGATGTCAGATTTTAGTCACACCGGAAAAAGATGGGCAGGTAGATCTTTGGGATCTGATGCGACAGCTTGGAGAACAGGAGATTGACAGCGTGATTCTCGAAGGTGGTGGAACTTTAAACTGGTCGGCTCTGCAAGCTGGGCTTGTACAGAAGGTGCAGGCATATGTGGCGCCTAAGCTGTTTGGCGGGGCAACAGCCAAAACCCCGGTTGAGGGGCAGGGATTTTTAAAACCTGCAGAGGCCGTGACATTAAGCCGGACAAAAGTTACAGCGTTGGGATCGGACTGGCTGATAGAGGGATACCCGGCGACAGAGGGGAGGCCATTATCATGTTTACAGGAATCATAGAGGAGATGGGAACCATTGAAAACATTGCAAAAGGCGCACATTCTGCGGTGTTGACGATTAACGCCAGAAAGATACTTGAGGATGTGCATATCGGAGATAGCATTGCGGTCAATGGTGTCTGCCTGACGGTCACTTCCTTTGACGGTGAAACATTTACCGCGGATGTGATGCATGAAACATTAAACCGGTCGTCACTGGCACAGTGTAAGCGGAAAAGTCCCGTGAATCTGGAGCGTGCCATGCCGGCAAACGGAAGGTTTGGCGGGCATATTGTGGCAGGACATGTGGATGGAACCGGACAGATCACTGAAAAAAAACGGGATGACAATGCCGTGTGGATACGGGTGGAGGCACCACCGGAAGTGCTTCGGTATGTGGTGGAGAAAGGCTCGGTTACCATAGATGGAATCAGCCTTACGGTCGCCGCTGTGACGGCACATGACTTTTCCGTGTCCGTGATCCCACATACGGCGGAGGTGACAACGCTTGGAAGCAAAAAAGAGGGAGATATTGTGAATTTAGAAACGGATATCATCGGAAAATATGTGGAAAAACTGCTGCATCCACAGGAAGAAAAAAAAGAAAGCCACATCACCCGGGAATTTCTGGAAAACTGTGGATTCTAAAACACCATGGATATAAAAAGAGAAAAAATAACAGGAGGAATGAACAATGGAAGGATTTGCAACCGTTGAGGAAGCACTTGAAGAATTACGAAATGGAAAACTGATTCTTGTCACCGATGACGAGGATCGCGAAAATGAGGGCGATTTTATATGTGCCGCGGAATTTGCCACAACGGAAAACATCAATTTTATGGCAATGCATGGAAAAGGGCTGATCTGTATGCCAATGTCCGCTGAATATGTAAAAAAGCTGCATTTTCCGCAGATGGTGGAAAATAATACGGACAATCATGAAACCGCGTTTACGGTTTCCGTGGATTATGTGGAAACAACCACAGGCATTTCCGCTGCCGAGCGTTCCATGACGGCCATGCGCTGTGTGGCAGAGGATGCAAAACCGGAGGATTTCCGGCGTCCGGGACATATGTTTCCGCTTCTGGCAAAGAAGAACGGGGTGCTGGAGAGAAACGGGCATACGGAAGCAACCGTGGATCTGTGCCGCCTGGCAGGCTTAAAAGAATGTGGACTCTGCTGTGAGATCATGCGCGAGGATGGCACCATGATGCGCACGACGGAACTGCTTGCACTTGCAAAAAGGCACGGTATAAAAATGATTACCATTGCCGCACTCCAGGAATACCGCAAATGCCATGAAAAGCTGGTGGACTGTGTGGCTGTGACAAAGATGCCGACGAAGTATGGAAAGTTTCGGGCATACGGTTATGTGAACCGTTTAAATGGTGAACATCATGTGGCATTAGTCAAAGGAGAAATCGGGGACGGAGAAAATGTACTCTGCCGTGTACATTCCGAGTGCCTCACCGGAGATACCTTTGGCTCCCTGCGGTGCGACTGTGGACAGCAGTTTGCCGCTGCAATGACACAGATTGAAAAGGAGGGACGAGGGATTTTACTTTACATGCGGCAGGAAGGCCGCGGTATCGGACTGATCAACAAACTGCGTGCATATGAACTGCAGGAACAGGGAATGGACACTTTAGATGCCAATCTTGCCTTAGGATTTGCCGGGGATGAGCGCGAATATTACATTGGCGCACAGATCTTAAAGGATCTGGGCGTGCACAGCATGCGGCTTTTAACCAACAATCCCGACAAAGTATACCAGCTCGGAGAGTTTGGAATTTCCATCACAGAGCGCGTGCCGATCCAGATGCAGGCCACACCGTATGACCTGTTTTACTTAAAAACGAAGCAGAATCGTATGGGACATGTATTAAACTTTTAAAATGAAGAAAAGGAGAATGAACATTATGAGTACACTGGAAGGAAAATTAGTAGCAAACAATATGAAGGTAGGAATCGTCGTCGCACGGTTCAACGAATTTATCACCAACAAACTGCTGGGCGGTGCCATGGATGGCCTGCTGCGTCATGATGTGAAGGAAGAGGACATTACGGTGGCATGGGTGCCGGGGGCATTTGAAATCCCATTGATCGCAAAGAAGATGGCAATGAGCAAAAAATACGATGCCGTGATCTGTCTGGGTGCCGTGATCCGCGGAAGTACAAGCCATTACGACTATGTCTGCAATGAAGTATCCAAGGGTGTGGCTGCCGTTTCCCTGGAGAGCGAAATTCCGGTAATGTTTGGTGTGGTTACAACGGAAAATATCGAGCAGGCGATTGAGCGCGCGGGAACGAAAGCTGGAAACAAGGGGTATGATTGTGCACTGGGTGCTGTGGAGATGGTAAATCTCATCCGCCAGATTTAAAAAGAAAAGGACAGTGCAGGCACGATATGAAAATATAAGCTATGCAGTATGATATAACTAATTAAAATTAGTTGATAAAAACTATCAGAAAAAATGCTTGCTATTTTTCAATATGTCAGATATAATCTTTCTTGGGTTAGATACAACTAACTTCCTTGTGTAAATCATTGGAAGACTCCTTCGCAAACACATAACTGCTGAGTGTGTTTAACGGAAGTACAAACGACGCCATTACCGCTTCCGGAAGGAGTTCTTCGCATATCGAAAGGAGAACAAAAAAGATGAATTATCTGGAGATTGAAAAAGTAGTTGGAAGAGAAATTTTGG
>OGZZ01001135.1_pt1 | contig 19724 bp, 10 predicted proteins | sample 1577021 | NCBI WGS metagenome assembly OGZZ01 (sample SAMEA3541526, study PRJEB24748) | human gut metagenome | biome: human gut; feature: human-associated habitat; material: faeces | place: China | collected 2012
CATTGCGACACAGAAATCCATCCTCACGGATTATGTGAAAAAGCAGGGATGGCACTTAGCAAAAACGTATGTGGACGACGGTTACTCTGGTACAAATTTCCAAAGACCAAGTTTCCAGAACATGATTAAGGACATTGAAAGCGGTCTGATAAACTGCGTTATCACGAAAGATTTATCTCGTCTGGGGAGGAACTATCTTGATTGCGGACTGTATCTGGAAGTGTTTTTCCCAGAGCATAATGTGAGGTATATAGCGGTCAATGACGGCGTGGACACGCTCAATAAATCCGCTATGGACATCACGCCTTTCCGCAACATCCTAAACGAAATGTATTCCGCCGATGTGTCGGTCAAGATAAAATCGGCGTACCGAGCGAGGTTTCAGCAGGGGAAATTCATGGGGACGACAGCACCATACGGTTACGTCAAAGACCCCGCCGACCACAACCATCTGCTGATAGATGACAAAGTTGCCCATGTGGTAAGGGAAATATTTGACCTTGCGTTAGCGGGCAACGGAATCGCCAAAATCCGCAAGCACATCAACAAACAGCATATCTTACGCCCCGCCGCTTATGCGGCGGAGCAGGGGGCAACAGGCTATGAGAGGTATTTTGAGGAGAATGAGGAGAACCGTTATATTTGGAGCGAGAACAGCGTAAGGGGCATTTTAAGAAGCCCGATATATGCGGGAAACCTTGCAGGCTACAAGCGGATTGCCGCCAACATGAAAAGCAAGAAACGCCCCTCTAAGCTGCCCGAAGAATGGGAAGTGATACCAGACACCCATGAGGGGATAGTCACGCAGGAGGAATTTGATACCGTACAGCAGCTTATTACAAGCCGCAGATTACCAGAAAACAAGGGCGGCTTTGAGAACATCTTTGCAGGCGTTATTAAGTGTGCGGACTGCGGCTATGCGATGCGGGCTATGAGTGCCAACAGGAGGAAACGCCCCGACATCATCGACTGCGTACAATATTCCTGCAATAATTATGGCAGATACGGTAATATCATGTGTACCGCACACAGCATTGAAGCGAGGGACTTGTTCAACGCTGTCCTCACCGACATCAACCGATTTGCGGATATGGCAGTCAATGATGAAAAGGCAGTGAGGGCGATTGAAAAGCGGCTCACGGAAACAGACCAGAGCAAGGCAAAGGCACTGGAAAAGGAGCAAAGAAAACTGAACAAACGCCTTGCAGAACTGGACAGGCTGTTTTCCTCACTCTATGAAGATAAGGTGATGGAGCGTATTACCGAGCGGAATTTTGAGATGATGTCGGGAAAATACCAGAAAGAACAGCTTGAAATTGAAGCAAGGCTGAAAGAGGTAACGGAAACGCTCAGCGACAGCTATGAGAAGACGCAGGGTGTCCGTGATTTCCTCTCCCTAATCCGCAACTATCAAGGCATTAAGGAACTGGACGCAACCATCATAAACGCACTTATAGACAAGATACTTGTTTCGGAACGTGAGAAACTTACAGACGGAATGGTGCGGCAGGAAATCAAGATTTATTATAAATTCATCGGCTTTGTCGGTGAATTACATATCACACCGACAAAGCGGTGGACTGCGTTAAAGCCTAAGAATTGTACGGTGTGCGGTGTTGAATATGTTCCCCGCTCTGGCATATCGAAGTATTGTCCTGCTTGTGCCAAGAAGATACAGAGGGAGAAATCAAACGAGAGCAAACGCAGGAGCAGGGAGCGAAACAGACAGGCATGTATTGAACTGTCCGCAAAAAATGACCGACTGACATCGAGCAGCGCGAGGGACGCATCCTGCGGCGCGGAAATTCGTTCAAAAAAGTCAAGCTGTTCAAGTATGTCACCGAAGGCACCTTTGACGCTTATAACTGGAGCATCTTGGAGAACAAGCAGAAGTTCATCGGTCAGCTGATGAGCAGCAAGAATCCGTCCCGTACCTGCGAGGATGTGGACGCTGCGGCACTGAGCTACGCTGAGGTCAAGGCGCTGGCCTCCGGCGATCCTCGCATCATCGAGTACACGGAACTGGACGCACAGGTCACAAAGCTGAAGCTGGTCAAGGCAAACTTTGAAAGCCAGAAGTACGCGCTGGAGGACAAGCTGCTGAAATTCTTCCCGCAGTCCATCCTGCGGGAGCAGGAGTTTATTCGGGCGCTCACCGAGGACAGCGAACACCTTCAGGAGCATACGCCCATCGAGTTTTCCATGCAGATCGGCGGCGTGACCTGCACCGAACGCAAAGCCGCAGGTCAGGCGATTCTGGATGCCTGCACTGCTATGCAGGATGTTTCCGAAAAGCGCACGATTGGCGAATATCGCGGTTTTCCCATTACCCTGTGGGCGAATGTGCAGACGCAAAAATTCCAGCTTACGCTCCACCACAAGCTGTCCCAAGAGGTAGAATTGGGTGCGGATGCTGTGGGCAATACGACCCGCATCGACCATGTGCTGGACGAGATCCCAAAGAATCTGGAAAAGCACAAGACAGCGCTGGAAAACCTGACCGCCCAGCAGCAAGAAGCACAAGAGGAGGTAAAGCGTCCCTTTGCACAAGAGCAGGAATTGACCGACAAGACCAACCGTCTGAATGTGCTGCGTCTGGCGCTCCACATGGATGACGGCGAGAAACCGCAGCCGGAGCACACGGAGGAAAAGCCGTCTATTCGCGGAATGCTCAAACGCATGGGCATGGAATCTGCGGCAATGGCAGCTGCACCGGGACGATCTCACAGTCAGGAGGCGGAACTTGCATGAAGCCAGACAGCGGACGCACGATCCCACTCTACTTCAAGGTATCTCCCGAAGAAAAGGCCAGGATCGACGAGAAGATGGAACAGCTCGGTATCCACAACCGCCGTGCCTACCTGCGGAAGATGGCGGTGGACGGTTACGCCGTCCGAGTAGACATGGCGGACTTTAAGGCGCTGGTATCCCTGCTGCGGATCTGCTCCAACAACCTCAATCAGATCGCAAAGCGCGTGAACAGCACCGGCAACCTCTACGCCGAGGATGTAGCAGATTTGCAAAGCCGGTACGGTGAACTGTGGAATGCGGTCAGCACGATTCTGAGCAAGATGGGAAATCTCTGAAAAAGCTTTACTTTACCGCTTTAGTGTGGTATATTAAGGGCGTAGAGCAGAGATTGGAGGTTTAGAAAGATGAGGATCGTATTCAAGATTTTATTGTTCCCGGTCGTATTTGTTCTGTCGATGCTGGTTTGGTTCTGCCGTGCAATCTGCTGGTTCTCGTCCGGTGTCCTGAGCCTTACATCCTTTGTGTTCTTTGCGCTGGGCATCGTGGCGCTGTTTGAAAAGGACTATTTCAATGTGGGCGTTGGCATCATCACCGCATGGCTGCTTAGTCCTTTCGGTCTGCCGCTGGCAGCGGAGTGGATCATTGACCGGGTAGAAAATGTAAAAGACGCGATTGCAGCGATATAAATGTAAAAGTGCGATACCATATGGTATCGCACTTTTTATTAGTCCTTATAGGCATTCCAGTATTGTATTGTAGTTTTATAGATATTTGGAATTATGTTTTTCGAGTGCACAAAATATCTATATGCTGATGAAAATAGAGAGCTGATAAAGAGTGAAACGCTGATCATCAGCAACAGTTGATTCGCTTCTGAACTTTGAGCAAAACTATCCATCGTTGCAGCGACCCATAATGCACCAAATGAAGCAATGGTCATCTGGGCAGAACAGCAACTTTGTTGGAGTCCAAACAGCTGAATAAACCATTGATCAAGATGAAGAAAATATGCAGATAATTCTAAAAATCCGTTGACAAACAAACTGATAATAAGCGAAAGAATTCCAATAATTAAAATTTCGCCAATAAGGCTGGATGAATCTCCACTGATTATCGAATTAAGAAGCGAATCAGTCGTTGAGATAAAGGGTAATAATGAAATACCACAAAGTAAGATTGGATAAAAAATCGCTACATATAGCAAAGTGAGAAGTTTTTTGTAATTTCCTAAAGAGTGAAAAATTGCTTTTCCAAGGTCGATACAGGCAATAATAATTGCGATGATAAAAACCAATGTGCGTCTTAGTAATTTAATTGTCTTATCCTCCGATGGTTAAAGTATACATAATATTGTGATATAGATTGGTTAAAATGTCAATAACAAAAATCAAACCCCGACACGCCAGCGAGGGAAAAAGCATCGCGCAGATACTCAAAGACCGCTTGGATTACAATGAAAATCCAGACAAGACGCGGGATGGTCTGCTGGTGAAAACCTATCAGTGCAATGCTGATACCGCTTGGAAGGAATTTACCGTCAGTAAGCAGATATACACCTCCATCACCGGACGGACGCGCAAGCCGAAGGAAGATGTTATTTCCTATCTGCTGATCCAGTCCTTCAAGCCGGGTGAGATCACACCGGAGGAAGCAACGGAACTGGGGTATCAGCTTGCGATGGAGTTCACCGAGGGACAGCATCAGTTCGTTGTTGCGACCCATACGGACCGGCATCATATCCACTGTCACATCGAGTTCAACAGCACGACACTGGACTGCACCCACAAGTTCAACAATTACAAAGATACCTACCGAACGATTCGGAAAATCAGCGACAGACTGTGCGCGGAGCATGGTCTGTCTGTCATTTCCAAGCCAAAGGAAAAGGGGCAGCACTATGCGGAATGGGCAAACGAGCGCAGGGGAACAAGCTGGAAGGCGGCGCTCAAAAATACCATTGACCGCGTTCTTCCGACCGTCCTCACTTTTGATGATTTTCTCGCTGCAATGCGCCGCGAGGGATACGAAGTTCGGCAGGACGGCAAGTACCTGAAATTCCGCGCAGTCGGTGCCGGACAGGAGCGTTACACCAGAGCGAAAACATTGGGCGCAGACTACACAGAAGAAGCGCTGCGAGAGCGTGTCGGCAAGCCACTGATTCACGCAAAAAGCCGCACCGGGCGAACGGCTGACCCTGCGAAAATCAACCTCATCGTGGATATTCAAAGCCGTCTGCGCGGGCGCGGTCCGGGGTATGAGCGTTGGCTGAAGGTCCATAATTTGAAAGAAGCGGCAAAGACGCTAACCTACCTCACCGAGCACGGGATCACGGAGTACGCCGCACTGGAAAAACTGGCGGCGGAGCAGATCGCAAAACGAGATGCGGCAGTGACAACGATCCGGCAATATGAGCAGCGCATGGAGCGCATTGCGGATCTGCGGACGCATATCGTGAACTATGCCAAGACCCGCGACATCTATCTGCAATACCGCAAGCTGCCAGCCGCGAAGAAGGCGGCGTTTGCCTCAGCACATGAGGATGAACTGATGCTGCACCGCGCAGCGAAGCAGGCGTTTGAGGAATACGGCGAGAAGAAACTGCCTGCAATAAAGGATTTGCAGGCTGAGTACAAGGAACTGATGGAGAAAAAGCGTGTTGCCTATGCGGAATACCGTCCGCTGAAGCAGCAGACACAGGAGCTGGAAACCATAAAGAAGAATGTGGACAGCTTGCTTCAAATCGATGCTGCACAGCAGGAGCGTGAAGCGGAAAAACGCCGGATCGAGCAATCGCAGGCGAGATAATGTAAAGTGCCGATGGAAAAATCCACCGGCACTTTTTTCTGTATTAAGACTCGTGTGCTTTGTCGTAATGTAATGGAGATGGCGACTCTATGCACAGCCACCGCAGTTCTCAACCAAATGCCTCGTAATACTCACCCAGCTGAACCAAAACGCCGATTTGCAAATCAATACTGTTGTCTACACAAAAGAAATTGATATCGTGAAATTCGCTGTCTGGCAGCACACCTATACGCACAATATCGTCCGCATATTGAATGGGCGGGTATGGCTGAAAAATAAATATACAGGATATAAGAACGGAAACTGCTTGGGATACCACAATCGCCCATAGACTTCTATGCGTCTTGAGTACGATGCGTACTAATTGAACGATGGTGGTTCCTAACAGTATCAGAGCTTTCGGTACACACATCCTATACTGATTGCCGCAGCAGAGTAGCAGCAAGCCATGATATATCCACAAATACTGCGTTCCAAGTAGCGGAGTTATGCTGACTGCAAGAATACTGAAAATGCCCCAATTTATCCAATACAGGATTTTCATGAACCGTTTATCAGAACCGTAACGAAAGCACACAGCCTGTAATACAAAAAGCGGAATAATCAAGAGATAAAAGAACGGAATTTGCGGAATCCAAACATAGCTTTGCGCTGCCAATAAGGACACAAATGCAAGGATGCACGAATATCCCACTGTGTAGGCGCAGATCACTTTATCTGTGCTTATTATTTCTTTCACTGCTGATATTGCTCCAACAATTCTAAAATTTCACCAAATCCATATAATTCTGCGCCTTCTTTTGGAGTACGCTCCGCGGAGCCATCATCAAATACAGTACTTTCATCCACAGCAGCACCGTGCTCTAATAGCAACTTGACCAGTGCAATGTTTCCGGTTTCAACAGCCATCGGTAAACATCTCTGTGCTGCGTTGACATCGCAGCCGATGTCCAGTAGATATTGCACGGTTTCTATCTGTTCTGCCCAGCAGGCGTCCTGCAGGACACTGGAATCTCCGTTCGTGTCATCTGAATGGTAGTCCGGATCGTATCCGAGCGAAACCCAATATTGAATAATTGCTGTTTGTCCGGTCCTTGCTGCGTTTTTCATCGCATACCATGCCGTGGTTTCGTTCACGGGATAGCCATGCTGGATCAGCATCTGCGTAATTTCAACATTGCCGTTTTCGGATGCACCGTCCATAATATTATCAAACACTTCCCAGATACTTACTGTCCCGGTAATGACCGGAGTGCCACTGTCCAGTAAAAGTCGGCAAGCCTCCGTGCTGTTGTTTCGAATTGCGGTGCACAATGCCGCATCACGGCTTTCGGTGTCCCATGATCCCTGTTTCAGCAGGAAGTTCATCACATCGGTATTGTTCTGCATCGCTGCGATTTGCAACAGCGTGTTGTCAGCGGCATCTATGGTCTGAATGGTTCCAAAACCATCCGCAAGCAATAATCTGACAGTATCAGCATTGCAGAAGGCAACGGCGTGACAAAGCGTTTGCAATCGCTCTGCCTCAGAAAGATCGGTTTTCGTCGCCAATTCCTGCACCGTCGCATTGTCACCGCGAATCGCAGCATCAAAGATTGGCGTGAGAATTGTGCTCGTCTGCGACGAATCCAGCAAAGCAACTAATTTATGAATCCGCTGATAATGGGTATACGCGCCTTCAAAATCCAGTGCATGAGATAGCACCACAGGTGTCACCTCTGCACCATAGGAAAGCAACAGGTTCATTGCCGCCATATCGTCATCCAGTTGGACGGCGTAATCTAACGCTGTCCAACCTTCTTTATTCTGCTGCGATACATCTGCGTCGTATCGTAAAAACAGTTCCGCATAATCAGCGGACGAATAATTTCCCTTTCCCGGCAAAAATCCATATTTCTGCGGTTCATAACCTGACGCATACATCAGCAGGGTGTTGCCGTTCCGGTCCGCATAATTCACATCGCTCCCGTTTTTCAGCATCTGTTCCAGAAACAATGGACGAGGGGTTGTCTGCCATACGCATAGGATTGGGCTTGTAAATGCTCCATTTACCCATATGCGGTTCATATTTGCGCCCTCTGTCGCCGCCTCCTGAATTGCATCATAATTGGGGTGAACAACCGCTGATACAAGTCGTTGCGTTGCCTGCATATTGTCCAGCGCTTGTTCATAATCCGGACGACAACCGGTTAGCAAGAAAAGCATCCCCGAAAAGAACAGAAAATATCTCAAGTGTCTCATTTATTATATCCTCCCCAAGTGAATGACACTTTGGTATTTGTTAGTTGTGTAGTCATTTTATTGGAAAGTTTGCTATTTCGGGAACTCGGCTTAGGTTTAACCGTTCTCATAAATGCATTCGCTACATCACGCGACGGGAAGGTAATGCTACCAACCATTGTTAAATCAAGGCAATTTACAATTTCTGTACTTGGTCTAAAACCTGTAATCCACCAATGTGTTGTCGCTGGGCGAATGAACAGCAGATTACGAGGATTATAACTACCTTTATATAGATCAAACTGCATAAGCATCATATCCGTATCTGCCACCGCACTATAGTGGTTAAGACGGTCGCATAGTAAAGATTTGAAATATCTTACATTATTATCGTTATAAATGGAAGAATAATCTACGGATAAAGTTGTATCTACTGCATTAGGAGAGCGATAATAAAGACCTATTTCGCCACCTATACCCATATTTAGGTAATTTCCCTTCCAGCCTTCAATGCGCCACTCTTTTATTACGCCAGACTTCGTAGGTGCAGTGAAAAAAGCTTCAAAACGAGTATAGTTACATACATTAAAAGCAATATCATATAGGTTATTGTATCCGGCATCTCTTTGCAGTGCGTTAACCTCTGCATACCACACCCCGTTTTTTGTATCCTTTTTGAACAGGGTATTAGGAAGAGGATCGACCCATATAGTTGGACGGTCTAATCCTAATGCTTGATATAGATACGCATCCGTTGTATAAAAATGGCCGCCGCTATTCCACATATATGCAGGATTGCACCATAAATAACTATACTTTCCATCAATCTGAACCACCAAATTATTCCTTTTTGAATCCCAACTGATGGTACCCTTACGACTTTCTACAAATTTTCTAATTTGAATTTCTTCTAAACCGTATGGATCAACTCGATTTGTTATACTATTCCCGCAATACGTATACCAATTATCGCCAGCTTTAGCTGGGTCTTCCTGCGTGAACCGGTGGTCGGCAGGGTCGTAGAAACGATTCTGCGCGAAATACAGGTCAAGCACTTCGTCCCAAGTGTAGCCGGTGTAATTGTTAGAGTTGTCGATACCGCTGAAATTCGTGTCCGTGTAGGTTTCGGTCAGCGGATTGCCCCACGGGTCATAGATCGTGTGCGAGATTACCTTGCCGTTTTCATCTACGGCAAACAGCGTACTGCCAAGGTGGCTGGCGCGATACCACACCTTGCGCACATCGTTTGCAGCAAAGTCGCTTTGCAGGTTTTCGCCGCCCTCACCGCGCTTTGTACCAGCTGCATAGCCGTACTCTGCGGAGATTCGGGTGCTGTTCTCATCGTACACATAACGCTGTGTAAAGCTGCCGTCCTCTGTTACCAGTATATCACGGTTAGCCGTAGAAAGATAGTCCACAACATAGTTCTTTGTTACGGTTTCAAAGTTGCTCTGGAAGGTCGTGCCTACCTCGGTTTCCCATGTACGCTGCCAGAAAAAGCGTCCGTCCATCAAGAAATCCAGATAATCGGTGCCGTGCGAACCGTCCTTCAAGTCGGAGTTTGCATGACCGGCGTTCTTGTTGTCGCGCACCTGTACATTCTTAATGCGTGCATTGAGCGCATTGTAAGTGTAGGTACTGCTCTGGCCGTCTTCGATCTTGCCGGTTTTCAGCTTGTTCTGTGCCGTGTAGGTATACTCGGTCGCGCCGTCCGGTGCAGCCTTCTTGATCAGATTGCCCGCCGCGTCATAGGTATAAGTGGTCGTACCGTCCTTGCCGGTCTTGCTAACCAGACGGTTTTGCAGATCGTAGGTGTAAGTGTTTGTACCATCGGAAAGCAGATTGCCCGCGAGGTCGTAGGAATACTTCGTATTCTTGCCCTCGATATTGGTGCGGATAAGCTGATTGGCCTTATCGTAGTAGTAGCGTACCAACTCGTCCTTCTTGTCAATGTCTACACCGGAACGGTTTTCACTTACGATATTGCCCGCATCATCGTAGGTATACGCAGTCTGACGGCGTGTGCTGTTGCTCTTGGTGACTTCCTTTTGCAGCGTCAGCAGACCGGCGGCGTTATAATCATACTCGGTCGTGCTGCCGTCGCTGTGGCCTTCCTTGATTGTGCGTCCTTCCGCGTCGCGCGTGTAGGTAATGCCTGTGCCGTCATGGTCGGTCTGGGACTTCACATTGCCGAGACTATCATACGCGGTCGTAACAGCCTTGCCGTCGGGGTAGGTGATGGACAGACGGTTGCTTGCCGCGTCGTAGGTGTACGCCGTGGTCGTGCCGTCCTCATTTGTGACAGCGGTGGTGCGGGAAAGCGCGTCGAACGCAAATGCTACCGTGCCGTTTCCATCCTTGGCCGAGGTCATGTTGCCCGCCTTGTCATAGGCAAAGGTCGCAGTACCATCCGCGTCCTTGCGGGAAACCATGCGATACAACTTGTCGTAGGTGTACGCGGTCTGCTTGCCGTTTTCGTCAACCTGCGTCAGCACATTGCCTTCCTTGTCATGCGTGTAGGTAGTCACGCTGCCCAGCGGAGAGGTTTCGGTCAGCAGATTGCCCGCTGCATCATAGGCATAAGTGGTCGCGGCCTTCTCGTCACCGCCGCCGTACATCGTCGTGCCTGCGGTGTTTCCAAACGAATCATACCGGTACTCGAACATACCGCCTTCGGCGTTGGTCTTGGAAACAAGACGATTCAAGCCGTCATAGGTGTATATGGCCTTGTTCTTGTTGCCGTCGATCACCGCCGTCTGGTTGCCTGCAAGGTCGTATTCGTACTCGGTTGCATGGTTAAGCTGGTTGGTTTCCTTGACCTGCCGATTCATGCAGTCATACGCATACTTCACCCATTCGTTGTTGCGGTTGGTGTACTGAATGAGATTGTTGTTCGCATCATACTGATAAACGGCATACGCATTATTCGCGTCGGTTTCCTTGCGGAGATTACCGGCTGCGTCATAGGTGTAGGTAGTCGTTGCACCCAGCTTGTCCGTGGTTGCTGCTACTCTGCCGCGTGCGTCGTAAGTGTTGGTAACAACACCAGAAAGTGCGTCGGTTTCGGTCAGCACATTGCCGTTCTTATCGTAGGTGTAGGTCGTTGCGCTGCCATTTTCATCGGTTTCAGAAACGACACGACCCAGTGCGTCATAAGCAGACAAGGACACGCCGCCTTCTGCGTCTGTGGTCTTGAGCAGGTTATAGTTTTTGTCGTAGGTGTACTGTGTTGCATTGCCTTCACGGTCGGTGGAAACCAGCACATTGCCTACGCCGTCATACTGCTTTGTTCCCGCATTACCCAGTCCGTCAATCGTTTTTATCACACGATATGCACCGTCGTACTCGCTCTTTGCGATTACTGTTCCGTCCTTGATGACAGAAACCGTGTTGCCTACCTTGTCGTAGCCGTATTCGGTCACAACACCTACTGCGTTGGTTTCGGTATGCGTTCTGCCGAGTGCGTCATAGGTGTACTTGGTTGCATTGCCGTTCTGGTCGGTTACTTCGCTGACATTTCCGAGCGCATTGTAGGTATAGCGGGTTTCGCCGCCGTCCGCATAGGTGATAACCGTAATCTGGTCTTTGCGGTTGTACTGATACGAAGTTTTGTTGCCTTTCGGGTCAGTGACGGTGAGTTGGTTGCCGTTCGCATCATAGGTGGTAGCAGTCTTACCGCCGAGTTCGTCATAGCTTTCTGTCGTGCGTCCCAGCGCGTCATACACCGTGCGGGTCTTGCTGCCGTCTGCGTTAATCTGCTCTACGGCGCGTCCCAGCAGGTCATAGACATACTTTGTCACATTGCCTTCGGGGTCGATAACACTAAGCTGATTTCCCGCAAGGTCGTAAGTGTACGCAGTAACGCCGCCGAGTGCGTCCGTTTCGGTCAGCAGCCGTCCTACCTTGTCGTAAGTGTAGGTGGTTTCGTTGCCTTCGCCGTCAATCTGCTTTATCGCTGCATTGATGGCGTTGTACTCGGTCTTGGTTTCATTGCCGTTTGCGTCCGTTGTGACAAGCAGATTGCCAACAGGGTCATAGGTATAGGTTGTCTTGTTGCCTGCACCGTCGGTTTCGGTCTTGGTTCGTCCGAGTGCGTCATAGGTGTAGGTTTTCTTGTTGCCTTCTGCATCGGTTTCCGAAACCGTGCGTCCCATGCTGTCATACGCATAGATCGTTTCGCCGTCCAGCGCGTCAATCGTCTTTGCTACACGGTCAAGTGCGTCATATTCATAGGTAGTCGCATTGCCTTCCGCGTCCGTAGTCTGGATAAGCAGGCCGCGGTCGTTGTAGGTGTAGCGGGTTTCGTTGCCCTCTGCGTCTGTTACCGATACAAGCTGTGCGGTATCCTTGTCATATTCATAGGTGGTTTCATTGCCGTTCGCGTCCGTGCGTTTCAGCGGTTCGCCGTTCGTGCCGTATTCGGTCGTTACCGTGCCGCCGAGCGCGTCCTTGGTCGAGGTGGTAAAGCCGTTGGCATTGTACTCATATGAGGTTTCGCCGCCCAGCGCGTCTACGGTTTTCAGCAGCTTGCCCGCCTTGGAGTAGGTATGCCTGGTCGTTGCGGTTGCTGAATCACTCACCTTGGTATGCTCTGCAACGATGCGGCCTACGGCATCGTATTCAAAGCTGGTAACGCCACCTTCTGCGTCAGTGACAGAAAGCTGCCATCCCTTATCGTCATACGCATAGGTAGTCTGATTGCCGAGCGCATCCGTAACCGTAACCGGCAGACCGAGTGCATTATAGGTGTACGAAGTGGTATGTCCGTTCTTGTCGCGGAACTCGGTCAAGCTGTGTCCGGAATAGGTATAGGTTTCCGTATTGCCGAGCGCGTCTGTGATAGACGCAATATCGCCGCCTGCTGTATAAGTCAGCGTCATAGCGGTATTGTCCGCATAGCGAACTTTCGTCACATTGCCATTGCTGTCATACTCGTATGCGGTTGCACCGTTCAGACGGTCGCTTGCAGAGTTGGCACGATAATCGCCGTCATAGGTGTTGGCGGTGGTATATTCCGTGCCGTCGATAACTGTTCCGATTTTCTGGATATTGCGGTGGTTATCGTAGTAGTAGCGCGTTTCAAGGCCATTAGCATCTACACAGGTCGTAACACGCGCTTCATCGTCATAGGAAACAGTAGAAACAGTGGGAATGTCCGCGTTGATAAAGGTCTGCTTTACCACACGGCCTATGCCGTCATACTCGTTCTTAATATAGACTTCGCCTTCAAAGTCGGTAGCACTGTTCAGATAGCCGTTACCATCGTAGGTATAGTGCAGCGTATCACCGTCCGCATTGGTAACGCCGGTCAGAAGATCGTTGTCATGCTCATACGATACGGTGCGGCCTGCGTTATCGGTCACGGACGAAATATGTCCGTTCGACCATGCCAGCGTATAGCTGCCTGCAATGCCGTCAATCTCGGTCAGTTCATCGCCGTTGTAGGTAAGCTGCGCAACGGCTGTTCCATCGGGATTGTAGATGGTTTGCAGCTTGCCGTCATTCGAGAAAATGAACGCTGCGCCGTCCTCGTGCGTCATGCGATAGCCGCCTGCCGCATCTTCCAGAACAAAGCCGCTGTCTGCCAGTGAATCATAGCCGCCGCCACGGAGCGTAAGGAAGATTTGCTCCTCACCGCCGGGCATTGTCACACGGATAATACCTCGGTCGTTGATGAGCGAATAGTCATAGCTGTGCGTAAAGCCAGTACCTAGCGCACCCTTGTCGTAGCGCGAGTTGTAAACACGAAGGAAGCTCAGCGGGATAATGCCTTCCAGCTTCAAGTCCTCGTACATGAAGTTGTACGCACCTGTTACCATGTTTACAGGGTCAAGGTTCTGGTAGTTCAGCACCAAGCCTTCCAGTTCGGGGAAACCGGTCAATTCATTGCACGCCAGACTGCCGCTGACAAACTGCTCATACAGCTTCTTGCGTACTTCATCGGACAAGCTGCCTTCCAGCATGAGGAATGCTGCCGTGCCATCTTCACCGACAACATAATCACGGTAGTCTACCAGCAGTTCGGTGCTGACAGCAAACTTTTTCTTGCCGTTTTCCTGCTTCTGTGGCCAAGTATAGTTCTGACCGTGTGTGTGGCTGCCCTTACTGTCCGTACACTCGACATTCTTATCCGGTCTGCCGAGCGGTTCAATTTCTACTGTCAGATAAAACACATCTTCATCGAGGTTCGGACCGATGATCGGGATACCATCAAGAGAGCCGTCCCAAATCAGCGTGTGTTTCATCATAGGAACAGGAGAGATTTCTTCTCCCGCAAAATTCTTGTCCGCTTGATAAATGCCGTCCTCGGACAACTCCACCAAGCCGCCGTCCGTTTTGGTCACCGGTGTGTAGGGGGATACCATAGTGTCTTGGGAATCTTCCGGCAGTCGTGAAGTCATTTCATCGGCACCGGTCAGTAGATAATTCTCAACAATGGATCCAACATACTGCTTGCTGAGTCCATCATCTGACGGGCTGCGGACATAGACATTGATATTGATATACTGCGTAAGCTGATACCCAAATTCCAGCTCCAGATTACCGGTATGCGGGTCGAATGTGCCGCCCTTGATTTCTGCTGCCTGCGCGTCGATGATCGGCACGAATCCAATCACAATGCAAAGGCACAGGAACAGAGAAATCACTCTCCTTGTCAATGCTTTCTTCATAACTTTACCTCCACCTATTCAGGAGTTCTTCCGTTTCTAAATTTCTTGTCAGTGTTTGTGCGTAATTGCTGCTTCCATGATGTTGCCATACGCCCAATGATTCCGGCTGACGTCGGGGAACGGACAATCCATGCTGTGCAGCTCGGCTGCCGTTTCGTAATTTCTGCCGAGCATACGATTGATCATCGTTACCGTTTCTGCGCGGGTGATGTACTGCTCCGGTCGAAAAGTGCCATCTGCATAACCGCTGATCAAGCCGTACTGCACCGCTTGACGAATATAGCTGCTGTACCATTTGCCGTCTGCCACATCAGAGAAGGTCTTGGTACTGCCGTTCATAATCAAGCCTTCCTTCGCTGCGATACGCGACAAGGCTGTTGCCATCTCTGCACGAGTGATTGCAAATTCCGGTTTGAACACGCCGCCGTTATAGCCTACCATGTAGCCTTCCTTGGACGCTGCTTCTACCCAGCGATACGACCAGCGGTTGTTGGCAACATCGGTATACGAGGACTGCTCCGGTTCGGCGGTTTCCTTTTCCAGCGCGTCAATCAGCATTTTCGCGGTCTGTTCGCGGGTGATATTGCGTTCGGCATGGAACATACCATCGGTAAAGCCGTTGATATACAGCTTGTGTTCTGCCTTGGGCGTTTCGGTTGTGCCGCCGCCACCGCCGCCGATACCACCGCCGCCACCGCTGGTAACATCAGTAGTGAGGGTCAGCTTCACCTTGGAATATTCAGAGCCGGTGTTGTCCTTGATTTGGATTGTGATACTGAAATTCGTATTCAGCGGAATATCCGTCAATGCCTTCACATAGATACCGCTGCTATCCGCAGTAACCTGCACCTTGGTATCATCGAAGGTGACAACATACTCGTCCGGTCTAAGCAGCACCTTTGCCGTGCTGCCGGTAGTCAGCGACTTGTTCAGCAGCAGCGCATACAGATTTACCGTGCCGTCCTTGCTGACCGTAACCGTGGAACGAGTGCCGGCAAGCTGATGCTGTTCACTTGCTGCACCATCTGTAAAGTTGCCGCTGTTGTTCGGCATATCCTTTAAGACAGCGCCGGTCATGTAGTTATTGTTCAGATACACCTTTGCACCTGCGTCATGCCGTGCTTTGAGCGTAGCAGGAACAAAACCGCGCAAATAAGTGTTTTCCAAATGAATCTCGGTCAACGCAGTCTGCGTAAATGCGTCCGGTAAGACACCGCGCAGAGGGTTCGTGTCCAGCGCGAGATATTGCAGGTCTGCCAGATTAGCAATACCGGCAGAGATTTCGCCTTCCAGCTTGTTTTCAGACAAGTCTAAAATCTGCAAACCAGAAAGCGAGTACAGCGTTTCGGGAATCGTGCCGGTCAATCCGCATTGCCACGCCGAAAGCGAGATAAGGTTATTCAGCGCGGACAGGTCGGGAATCGTACCGCCGATAGCATTTTCCGAAAGGTTCAAGTATTTCAGACTGCTCATACCGGCAACTGCCGCAGGAAAACCGCCGGTCAACTGATTTCCCATGAGGTTCAGCACCTCAATCTGGGTATTGCTCAAAATCGTGTCCGGTATCGTACCAGTGTACTGGTTATCTTTTAGAACCAGCGTTTTCAATGCGGGCATTGTACCAAACTCGGAAGGAATCGCACCTGCATAATCATTGCCGCCCAAGTCTACATTTTGCAGTTTCGGGAGCGTATAGAGCGCAGACGGAATATCTCCGCTCAAATGATTATCCGAGAGGAACAGATACCGCAATTCACTAAGTTCCCCGATTGCAGCCGGTATATGTCCGGTGATGTTCTGACCTTTTAGACCAATGCTCTTGATCTCCACAAGGTCTTCCGCTCCGGTGATGGTATCCAGTGTGCGCTGCTGGGCGTTCAGCAAACGCTCAATCTCATTGATGAACCAGGTCTGTCCATCACAGGCGGCAATAAACCGTTTGGCATATTCCGTCTGTGGGTTTGGCGTAAAGTCCGCTGCGCCTGCCGTGAGTGGTGCGTATAGCTGCAACAGCAAGGCTATTACAAGCAATACGCTGATTCGTGTGCGTTTCATTTTTCGATCGCTCCCTTTCTTTTGCGCCCAAACAGTTGAAAAAGGGCGCAGTAACCGCATGGATAGTAGTCCACACGGTACTGCGCCCGTATTGCGGGGACTGGTTTAGGTAACTGGCTGTCATGCGATTGCCGGACAATCGTTTAGACCCTATAGCTTTGCGCCGCAGAGTTTCCTCTGTTTTGCCATTTCTGCCATTCTCCTAAGAGTTTGGGTTATTTATCTAAATAAAGTATATCAAATTACTATGAAATTGTCAATCTGAATAGTTTTCAACCACGCAAACCGGCGAAAAATTGTGCAAAATAAACGACGCTGATTTTTAGTATTTCGCAATATGTACAAAGAGCGATCTCCAGCAGGAAAGAAAAATGCAGGCGGTATCATTGCGATACTGCCTGCGGCATTTCTTTTGCGCCGATTGGCGCAGGGCTTGTCGGACTTTGGACGGCAATCGAAAACATCCGTCAGGATTTTTCGGGGGTTTGGGGCACTCCCCAACAAGCGGAAAGGGGATAGCCTGTCGGACAATGAGCGAAGCGAAATTGTCCAAAAGGATATCCCTTTCCATTGCTTGCTGATCCTTCGTTTCGGTTCTCCTCGCTGAAAATCAGTTATCAGTTTCAGATTCTGCGGGTTCCACAGACGGCAATTCAATACCGAAATTGCTATACCGTTCCAGAGAATGTAACTCTGTTTTGATGAACGCCCACGAACTGCGGTAATCATCGCATACGGAGAAGGAAGATTCCTTCATAAACAGTGTAAATCCGTCCGGATCATCGCCGTACTTCAAGTCGAACTCCTCGGCACACCGAATCTTTTCCCAGTCGGAAAGATTTGTCCTTCCATGAAGAATATGCTCCAAATTCAAAGAGAAGTAGTACATACTGTATGGAATGCCTGCAATTTTAGGGCAGGCAGAGAGTCGGTCGATATTGTCCCGTTTGCGCTGATTGCGGTTGAGAATCCCAGTACGGTTCGGCGTTTGGATTTGCGTTTCCGTGTAATAAGGCGGAGTGCCTATTTCCTTGGAATCATCTTCGACAACAGCATCATCAGGGATGAATACACCGTCCATATCGGTGAGATGAACGATTCGGCAAATATCGCTCTTTCTGTAGATACTGCCCATAAACTCCTTGACCTGTTCCCAAACGGCAGCCACGATTTTATCCGACGAAGTGAAATCGCGGGTCAGAATATCGCCATGAACGACCTGAAATTTTACCGTCGAGGAAGAAAAGATACGGTTCAAAACCGTAGAAAGGCTGGTTTCATCGGTCGGTCCCTCTACGATAAAAAGCATCACTTTCTTCTTAGCCATTGGACACCTCCGGGGATGCGTCCTCTGCCAAAGAAAGGCTCTCCATACGCTTGCCGACAACTCTCATTGCGTGTGCGATTTCAGACACATTGGTTTCTTCATAGAGTGCTGCGTCATCATCACTTCCGAGAATGACTTCACGCAGATACATGGAACGCAGATTATTTGTTGCCCGCACACTTTTGATACGCGTATAGCGGGCGCTGGGGTTGGTCGTTGTAAAGACGATGGAATTGCTCTCCAGCGTTTCCAGCGGATAAAGATTGTGCGAGGTGAAGATCAACTGACCCTTACCGGAGTTTTGCATGATCCGCAGCAGCTCGCCCAGCAAATACTCGTAGATACCGGCATCCAGTTCATCGACCGCAAGTGTAATAGATGGATCGTTGTATGCGGCGATCAGCAGATGCAGGATCGAGGTGATTTTCTTGATGCCCTCGGATTCATACTTCAAGGGCAAACGGTGCATTTCACCATTGGCACAGAGTAGCTCCCGTGCTAACTGGATTTTTGTTCCCTGATTGCCGTCCTCCATCAGCTCCGTGCCGAGCTCCACAAGCGTCAGCTTTGCGCCGGGGATGATTTTGCAAAGGACGGTGCTGATGGTCGAGATAACTTGTCGAATGATCTCCAGGAACCGAGTCGGTATTGTTTTCGGCTGGTCGATTGGCAGTGTGAACATACCGCCGGCCGTTTCCGTTCGGAAGTTCACGGGGATCGCTGCATCCAACGAGATCAGTCCGTTGTTGCGGTTCAGAATGACAAAGAGCGAGGTCTTGGCGTAAAGTGCCATTTCATACAGCGGCTCAACTTCATCATCATTGTCCTGCGCTGCGTCATGGAGTATCTTCAAAAACTCCGGAGCAAAGAGGAACGAACGGTGCTCCTTCTGGCATAGCAGCTTGGTCACGCGAAGCTCATTCATTTTTGCGCTTTGCTTAGAGCCGAACAGCGATTCCAATTTCACCTGCGGCGTGAATACATCATCTTCCTCCTGATGTGTACACTCAAAGATGGTTTTCAGCCGAGAAGTCTTTTCGGGATCGCTGCTGAATGTGACACATTTGATGGTTTCATCGATCGTGTCCTTGCTCAAGGCAGCGGCATAGATAAACCGCCGTCTGTACACAGCATTGCCCTCATGCAGTTTGAGGATACTGAACTCAAATTGCAGTTCTGCTTTCTCTTGTCCGTAAGAAATGCAGTCTGACAGTTCTGCACCGACCTTTTGCCCGGACAGCAGCGTTTTCAGGATTTCCAGTGCATCGATAAATGTTGTTTTGCCGGAGCCATTCTGACCGTAAATACCGAGGACATCGGCTTTCGGCGCAAAAATATCCTCTCCATAATTGCATGGAAAACGAATGTCACCGGACTCAACATTTCTAAAGTTTTTGATACTTGCCCGCTGGATGCGAACAATAGGAGTTTCATTCACAGATACCACCTCCAGATTCAGTATACCCACTTTTTCTAAAAATAGCAATACGAAACTCGAAAAGCGAATAAAAAATTCACATATTAGAATTTTGATAGAAGTATTCCAGAAACGAAAACACAAAATCGCGTTCGTGTTCGGAAAACTAATTTTTTCTAAAGGAAGCGATGCTGCTGGTTTACGGTCATACCGGATCTCGCTTTCCCTATTGACAAGGTATGTTTCTATCTGTTACACTTCACGCAATACTCAAGATTGGAGGAAAACCCCATGAAACAAAAATGGCTTTTGACCGGAACAGCGCTCATGCTTGCGGCGGCGCTGGCCGGATGCGGTAATGCGCCTGCGGCAGATCAGGCGGCGAAGATCAGCATGGAACAGGCGCAGACGGCGGCACTGGAGGCCGCCAACATCGACGCGGCGGACGCGGACATTTCTTCCGCGACGCTCAGCGAGG
>OGZZ01001160.1_pt1 | contig 19429 bp, 10 predicted proteins | sample 1577021 | NCBI WGS metagenome assembly OGZZ01 (sample SAMEA3541526, study PRJEB24748) | human gut metagenome | biome: human gut; feature: human-associated habitat; material: faeces | place: China | collected 2012
CCAAGACACTTAGCGAAGAAATCGTATTGAAATCCAAACCCAGACGCCGCTGGCAGTGGACTACCGGAGTGAGCGGATTCTATCAGTGGCTGGATACAGAGGCTCCTGTCACCTTCCAGAAGGATGGAGTAAACTGGTTGAATTCTACCATCAACACAAACGCCAATAAATACATGCCCACGATATCAATGGGTCCCATGAGCATGAAGTTAAACTTCAATGACATAATTAACGGTGAACAACTTGCAATTCCAGGAAAATTCAGCACACCGATTTTGAATGGTGCCATTTTCCACCAGTCCACTTTCAACGACCTGTTCGGGCTGGAAGGACTCTCTTTCACTGCCGGTCTCCGTATGGATTATGAAAGCCTGAAACTGGATTACTACAGTGGTTGCCAATTTACACATACCTACTCATTAGGCGGAACGTTGACTCCATCCAACAAAGTAATAGAGATGATTCCGGCAAAAGAATTCAATGTAAACAACAGTTATGATGGAAAGCTGTCGCACGACTACATCCAGCTGTTGCCTAAATTCGCCTTGCAATATGATTTTGACTCACGTAACAACATCTACGCAAGTGTATCCAAAGGATACCGTTCGGGAGGGTACAATATCCAAATGTTCTCCGACCTGCTGCAAAATGACATGCAGGCAAGTATGATGAAAGACGTAGCAGGCGTAACGATTCCAGCTCTCGAATCAGCGCCCATAAAGGATGAACAGAAACAAAATATTATCGGTATTCTAAACGGTATGGCTCAAAGCCCGCAAACAGACGTAAAAGCAGCCACGCTCTACAAGCCGGAGTATTCATGGAATTACGAAATCGGATCTCATCTGACTTTGTTCAACGGAAAGTTACAAGCCGACCTCTCAGCTTTCTACATGGACACTCGCGACCAGCAGTTGTCACGCTTTGCAGAAAGTGGATTGGGACGTATCACGGTAAATGCCGGAAAGAGCCGTAGCTTAGGTGCGGAAGCCAGCTTACGCGCACAGCTCACTGACCAGTTCAGCCTGAACGGAAACTACGGATATACATACGCCACCTTCACTGATTATGTGATAAGTGAAACAGAGAATTATAACGGCAACTATGTCCCCTTCGTTCCTAAACATACATTTGCCGTAGGCGGACAATACATTTTCCCGCTGCGCAAGAACGCTATTCTAGACAACATCACCCTGGATGCCAACTATCGCGCTGCAGGCCGTATCTATTGGACAGAACAAAACAATGCCAGTCAGGCACTTTACGGCACACTGAACGGCCGACTCAGCTTGAACAAGGGTAACGGACAAATCGGTTTCTGGGTAAACAATGCCTTAAACAAAGATTATCAGGCGTTCTACTTTGAAACAATGAGCCGCGGCTTCGCGCAAAAAGGACGTCCCGTACAAGTGGGAATTGACATCCGTTGCCGCTTCTAAAAAACGCAAGGAGGTTTTATTCAAAACACAAGTGCGTTTCAACTAAAACGCAAGTGCATTTAAGACAAAACGCAAGTACGTTTTACATCAAACGTCCTTGCGTTTTATTATATAGAAAAGCCCTATTCCCTCCTTAATCAATAACTAATTGATAATCAAGATAAACGGAATTATTCCAAAGAGCTGTTTTTCCGTGGAAGCATGTCTGCCGAAGGGCATTCATAGTTACTAATCGGTAATTTTACCTTTTTCAATTCTTTCAATTTGAATACAGGAGCCTCTACCCCTTCAGGATACTTCATGTGAGAATAGGTACGAAAATATTCCAGACACGCATCTTTCCACCATACCGCATCATTCGCCTGAATATCCAGCCGTTTAGCCACCGCCTGAAAACGCTCCTCATCCACATACGGTTTCATCTGGTTCCACACTTTCTGGAACTCACGCACTTTATCAACGCCTTGCTGATATTTATAACACAATTCATCCCAAAGAGTACGTCCAGACTTTAATGAATGATTCCAATCTACATGATGAAACCACAACAAAAATTCTTCCGGACATAGCTCCAATGAATTGAATACGTGGGCTAAAGAGTCTGGATACTGAGACACCGCATCACTTCCAGAACGGCTCCGGTCAAATCCCAAACCTTTTTTGTCTGCCTGATGATAATACGACGGCAACCAATCTGCACGAGCACCCGATACCTCACACCAGGGTTCCGGTCCGTAATGATGACTCCAGGCAAAAATATGATGTAATCCTAACGGCATCATGTAATCTACCACCGCCTCCCGACTATCCATCATGACTTGCGTCATGGGCTCTACGAATTTAGGGTCGGACGTAAAAGTCTGTGCCAGCCACTCTTTAGCTATTTCTTCAGAAGAAAGCAAAGGATTCCATGCCAACCGACCATACGCATACCAGTTAGCCTGCGCAAAATCATGTCCGCACCAGTTGGTATCATCACCTATATTGGCCACTCCAGCCACCCCTTTTAAAGAAGCAGGAGACACATAACGATAAAACTCCTTCCACATAGTAGCCAGGTAAGCCAGATGATTGGAATGCCCTAAGTACTCCTGTGTAACCTGAAATTCAGCCATCAACGGGGTGTGGGGCATCGCACCAAACAACGGACTGTAAGGTTCTCTCGGCTGGAAGTCAATCGGACCGTTTTTCACCTGCACAATCACATTATCCAAAAATTTTCCATCCAAAGGTTTAAACTCCAGATAAGCCTGTTTGGCTCTGTCGGCATCCGACGGACTGTACACAAACGCACGCCACATCACGATTCCTCCGTAGGGTTTCAGGGCCCTTGCCATCATATTCGCTCCTTCGGCATGCGTACGCCCGTAATCGCACGGACCAGGCTGTCCTTCTGAATTAGCCTTGACCAGAAAACCTCCAAAATCAGGGATAAGACTGTAAATCTCATGTACCTTCTTCTTCCACCACTCAGCCACTTCCTCATTCAACGGGTCGGCTGTAGACAATCCTCCCAACTGCATGGGAGAAGCAAAGTTGACCGAAAGATAGACTTTTATTCCGTACGGCCGGAAAATATCCGCAAGCACGCGTACCTTTTCAAGGTATTCGCTGGAAAGTATTTTAACCGAAGCATTGACATTGTTAAGTACTGTCCCGTTGATACCAACCGAAGCATTGGCCCGGGCATATTCCTGATAACGTGCCGACACAGTATCTGAAAGTTCATCCCACTGCCACAAGGATTTACCGGCATATCCACGCTCTATCGTGCCATCCAGATTATCCCAATGATTCAGTACACGTACATCGAAGGCTGGTTCTTCTGCAATATCCAGACGGGTACAATCTGCCCCTTCTGCCTGCAAACGTAAAAGATGATAGGCCGCATAAAGCAAGCCCTGTTCAGTAGTAGAGCCAAGCACTATCTTTTCATCGGAAGTACGTATGGTGTACCCTTCCTTCCCCAGCTTACGATGAGCTTCATCAGCAAACAGTTGTAGTTCAACCGCCTTTCCACACCATAAAGAAGCCAGTTCCTCACGAGCTATGGCAATGGTAGGAGAAGAAATTGAACAACAGACAGACGCCTTTTCACAAGACGCCTGTCGCAACCAGAGTTTACTTCCATCTTCCGCAAATAAGGTCAGTCCGAAAGACAAAAGACATATACCCAACAAGTACTTTTTATTCATCCGCACTTCCTTTTATGGTCTGAATCTTACCCTCTTCATCGTATTCCAATTCAACCACTTTTAAACTGCGAAGCCAGGTCTTTCCACCTGAAGGAACACAATCATGATGGAAAAGATACCACTTTCCTTTATATTCTGCAATAGAGTGATGGGTAGTCCATCCTACTACCGGAGTCAGAATTACTCCCTGATATGTAAACGGTCCATAAGGATTGTCGCCTACCGCATAACACAACAGATGGGTATCGCCCGTAGAATAAGAGAAATAATATTTACCTTTATATTTATGCATCCACGAAGCCTCAAAGAAACGATGCGGATCGCCTGCAAACAAAGGTTTGCCATCTTCTCCCAATACGATGACCGGACGGGGTTCTTCTGCAAATTCCAACATATTATCCGATAATTTTACCACACGACTGGGCAAAGCCGGTTCATTATCAGCCGGGAGACATGGACTTTCAATGGCTTTGTTATCACGGTAACGCTGCAACTGTCCTCCCCAGATTCCGCCAAAATACATGTAGTAGCTTCCGTCATCATCGCGGAAAACTGCCGCATCAATACTGTAGCTTCCACGAATCGGATCGGGCTGAGGAATAAACGGACCTTCAGGTTTATCGCTAATGGCTACCCCCATACGGAAAATATCATTCCGGTCTTTCAACGGAAAATACAAGTAATATTTTCCATCCTTGCAGGCAATGTCACAGTCCCACAGCTGGCGTCCGGCCCAAGGTATATCAGCAACCTTCAAAGCCACTCCATGATCGACGATTTCACCATGCATCACGTCATCCGTCGACAGTACATGGTAATCATTCATATCAAAATGGTCACCGTTGTCATTTTCAGGAATACCTGATTCACGGTCGTGTGAAGGATAAATATACAAACGTCCGTTAAATACATGTACTGACGGATCTGCCATATAGTCGGCAGGAAACAAATATCTTTCTTCCTTTTTCATTTTTATATTGATTTATGAGACTCTTACTGAAAGCGTCTCCTGTTAAACGTTATTTCTGTGCAATAGCTGTCGTATCCGACTGCTCATCCATCATTTTCTGTATAAATTCCTTAGGTTGATAGTTCCGGTCAAAAAGCAACGGATAGTCTCTTCTTCCACGAATCGGGAAATCATTCTTCCACGAATCACTATCTGTAACTCCCCATGCCGTTACACGCGTCACAATATCGGCATGTTTTTCAAAAAGCTGGAAGAACTGCTGCATTCTTTTATTCCATGCCTGGCTGACAGAATCAGGGAGTTCCTGCGGATAAGGATTCAATGTTTTCTTAAACGCAACCGTATCCGAGATGTTGGCGCTGCGAAGTGCAGTAGGCAGCGCACTCATATCCCATTCTGTAATCATCACCTTGACACCAGCTGAAGCAAAAGCAAGCATACTTTCTTCAAATTTCTGGATGTCGGGGTAATCCATTCCCATGTGTCCTTGCATGCCCACAGCATCAATACGCAATCCTTTTTCCTTCAATGAACGGACAAGCTTCACAACTCCTTCCCGACGCCCCTGCACGTCCATACCATAATCATTATAATAAAGTTCGGCATCCGGGTCAGCCTCGTGCGCATACTGGAAGGCCAGTGGAATAAACTCTTCTCCCAAGATTTCATAAAATTTACTTTTGCGATAGGAGCCATCTTCCACAATAGCTTCATTCACCACATCCCAGCCTTTTACTTTTCCTTTGTATCGTCCTACAACGGTCTGAATATGCGTTTTCATACGCTGTTTCAACTTTTCAGGAGAAACATTCTGACCTTTTTCATCTACGCAGAACCAGTCCGGAAGCTGAGAATGCCACACCAAGCAATGTCCTATCACCGTCATGCCATTGTCAATTCCGAACTGCACAAAGCGGTCGGCATCCTCAAAATGAAATACTCCTTCTTTAGGCTGAATCTCCTCACACTTCATACAGTTTTCCGCTACAATGGAATTGAAATGCTGTTTCACAATCTTCACTGCTGAAGTATCAGCACCAGATGACTGACGTACATTCAGCGCTACTCCCATTAAAAACTTGTCTCCTACAACCTCTTTCAAAGATTTCTCTGATACAACCGTATCAGAAACCTTACTCCCGCATCCCATAATAAACAGGCTGCACAGCATCCATGATGCAATGTGTTTGTTCTTCATATATTCTTTCCTTAATTAATAGTCACTTTTACTTCTTCGAGCTGTTAATTCTGCCTGCATTTTCTCATTGTATTCTTTACTGATAGGATAGAAACATAATGCCACCACACCGACAAAAAAGAATGCGGCTGGAATCAGACTTGATGAAAGAATGATGCCATGAACGGCTGTATCACTTTGAGCTATATCCGCTCCAGAAACATAACCAAATCCCGACAGCAAGAAGCCCAATACAGCTCCTCCAATACCTAATCCGGCTTTCAGGGCAAACACCACTCCCGAAAAGATAAATCCCGTAGCACGACGGTAATTGATATATTCCGAATGGTCGGCCACATCGGCAATCATAGCCCAAAGCAAAGGAACCGTTGGTGCATAGGCCAAGCTCTTCAAGAAGTTCAATACGAACATCATTTCAATATCGTATTTTGAAGGGAAATAGAACAAAGCCGTGAAAATAGCCGTCAGCGCAAGACATACGATAAACGTACGCTTCTTGCCATATTTGTTGGCTAAAAATTCTGACAAACAAATTACGCCGAAAAACTGAACCAAAGCTCCCACCATATTAAATACGCCAAAGCCCACTTCGTATGCTTTGTCCGGAGAAGTTACAATCAACCCGAAAGCATCAAGTATATGATACCCGACTGAAGTTCCACCGTCAGTGGCTACCAACCCGATATTATCCAGGAAAGTAAACAAAGCTGCCTTATCCACATAGTTTTCAAAATAATAGTTCATGGCACTTCCCCACATAGCCAGTGTGATGAACACAAAAAGAGTCAAGACAAACATGGCACGCCAGGGCACACTGCTTAATACATCTTTTATATCCTGACGGGTATCATTTTTCTGATTGGCAGGCGGAGTAATACGTTCTTTTGCCGAGAAAAATACAATCACCAAAAACAAGAAACCTACGGCAGCAAACAAGGATATGGTACAGAGCCAGCCATGTGCCTTGTCACTACCTTCCGAAAACTTGCTGACCAACGGTAAGGTAAGCCCTTGTACCACAAACTGTGCAATCGTAGAAAAGACGAAACGCACAGAGGTAATACTGGTACGTTCTTTAATATCTGACGACATAACTCCTCCCAATGAAGAATAAGGTGTATTATTAAAAGAATACATCGTCATCAGCAAGGTGTATGAAATTGTAGCATACAAAGCTACCAGTCCTTTTTCTTCAATACCCGGATTGTAAAAGGCCAGTACATAGAACACCATGAAAGGAAGTGCTGTCCATAATACCCATGGACGATATTTTCCCCATTTCGTCTGAGTCCGGTCAGACAAAATACCGACAGTGGGATCTACAAACGCATCCACAATACGTGCTACCAACATGACGGTTCCTGCAATTGCTCCTTCCAGCCCAAACACATCCGTATAGAATTTGGTCTGGTAAATCATCATCATCTGGAATACCAGATTTGCGGAACAGTCTCCTAATCCATAGCCCACCTTTTCGGCCATGGATACTTTCTGATTCTGAATCTTACTCATATCTGTTTATTATTTTTCATTCTGTATTACTGCTTCCACCAGACGGGTAGCTGCTGTTTTTTTATCCAAAGGGTGAATGTCATTCCATTCTCCCGTATCACTATTCTTTATCAGTGTAACGTGTGTATTCTCACGGGCTGTTTTCGCCTGCTGTTTTCTCAACTCAGCCCATGCTGCTCTTCCCGGATCATCCGGTGCCAGGAAATCAGCTAATTCAATGATATAGAAAGGAAGAGTTTCATCTTTGAAAAGTGTTCTCCAGTCGGCTATCAATGCACCGAGCAAAGACGAATATTCGCTCCAACGGCCCACATTTGACTCTCCCTGGTACCACACCACTCCTTTGAACGTATAATGACGTAATGGATAAATCATCCCATTATACAAGCCAACAGGAGTGTAATGAAAGGCTGTAGAAGAAGGAGAAGGGGGCATCACCGTACCTATTTTGTGCTTCCATCCCCCTTCCAGATTTACTTCTTTCCCGTCACAAATCAACTTATAAGGCTTTTCCTTTACAAAAGAAGGACGTCCTCCATAACTAAACAACCGTACAGTAAGTTGATTTTTTCCCTTCTTCAGCAACTTGGAAGGTACTTTATAAATACGAGGAGGATACTGATAGGAAACAGTGCCGACGAAATGTCCGTTTACAAACACAGAGTCTGCATCCACAATGCACCCTAAGCGTAAAACGGCTTCTTTTCCACTCCAGTCCTCTGGTACAAAAAAGTCCTTCCTGAACCAATGAACTCCGTTCAAAGGACGGCCATTACGAATGGCCCAGTTATCTGAAAACATATCTACCTTTTCCCAATCCGAATCATCATAATCCTCCGCATACCAAGGTGTCACACCATGAAGTCCTGCATCAGACTTATACAATACTTTATTCCATGCCTGTTGATGCAGCCTTTCAGTTTCTGTTATCCGAGAAACTAATTCTGTATCCTCATACAAGGCCTTCTGATGTACATACTCCGGAAAGTTTTGCAATCCTTTTTCACTAACCCAAGCTTCCACCGGAGTACCTCCCCAACTTGCATTAATAATACCTACCGGCACATTAGTCTTTTCTTCCAGCAACCGGGAAAAGAAATAACATATCGCAGAAAAATCTTTTACATTTTCGGTCGTCATCGGACGCCAGGTTACAGGACGAATATCTTCTTTCTGTTGAGAAAAATCATACGAATAAGGAACTTTCACATATCGAACAGAGGTATTTTCATATCCTTCTATCTCGTCTGCATATTTATCCATCACTCGATTAACCGGAAGTTCCATATTAGACTGACCTGAACATAAAAAGACATCTCCTACGAGAATATCATTTAAAACAATGTCGTTAATTGTCATAGAGTAAGGTCCTCCGGCTTTCATGGCAGGCAGTGTTACAGCCCATTTCCCATTCTCATCCGCCGTTACCTTATATTGTTTCTTTTGAAACTTTACACAAACCTTCTCAGACGGATCAGCCTTACCCCATATTGTTAACGGAGCATTTCGCTGCAACACCATACCGTCTGATACCAGCACAGGTAAAACCACCTTTGCAAAAGCTCCAAAATCACAAGAAGCAAGCAAGGCTAAGCCTAATAAAAAACGTTTAATAATAAAATGTGTTTTCATATACTTTTCATTGTATTTTTCACTGTAACAAAAATACGGAAAGGTTATTAATACGTATGTCCGACAGGATACCAAGCTTACATCTATGGTTACATTTCATTTTCTATTGTAACAAAAAGCATATGTATATGTTACACCATCTCTACAATAAGGGTATTAACGTCCACATACACTGCTTATTTTAAGCACCGCCCTATACCAGAAACTCTATAAAATATCTATTTAATTCCTTTACTTTTCATTGAGAAATGAAAAAAAAGAATTTACTTTGCATCACTAACAATACGTACATTTCAACAAACTTATCCATTAGGGAAATAACCAAGTGTAAACTTATGATACAGATAATGAAAAACAAAACCTTTATTTTAATCATCTTTCTGTGTTTTCTACCTCTTTTTTGTAAAGGACAGTTTTGTAAGTTATATTCAACTCATGGAGATATATCCAGCAGTATGATTAGTCATATATACCAAGACGCTAAGGGTTACATCTGGGTTGCAACAGAAAATGGATTAAATAAATATGATGGAGCTAAATTTACCAACTATAAGAACCAATTCAATGATTCCACCTCACTGCTTGGGAATCATGTATACAGAACTTTTCAAGACGCCAAAGGACATCTATACATACTTTCCACCAAAGGATTACAAATGTATGAATATAAATCCGACTCTTTCAAGACTATCAAAAAATCCAATTCATCATACAACAATAAAAGTATCGCACAACTCAGCGATGGCAGTATCTTAATTGGTACAAGTGGATATGGTATCAAAAAACTCACTTTTGACCATAAAGGAAATATTCAAATTGAGAATTGGAATCCATCTTTAATTGGACATACAATCAATGATATCATGGAAGACCGTAAGGGGAATATATGGATTTGCACGGAATATCATGGTATGATCAGAATTGATAAAAACAAAAAGATTCATCATTATACTCTTGGAAAACTCTATGGAAATCAATTTATCAATTGTTGTACAGAAGACTCAAATGGTAATATATATGCAGGAACCAGCGGACGAGGAGTTTTTATATACAATCAGGCGGATAATACCTTTCATCAAATATTTCATTCCAATTTCCCCATTAAAGTTCTTAAACAAAATGAGAACCTCATGCTGATTGGCATTGATGGAGAAGGAATTGTAGCTTATGACATTTCAAAAAAATCCATAGCCAACACGGATTTTTACATAGACAACATAAACATCAAGAAAAGCAAAGTACATTCTTTGCTGACAGACAGCAGCAATAATCTTTGGATTGGTATCTACCAGAAAGGAGTAGCATTTATTCCTTCACAAGCGAATATGTTTAACTACATCGGAAACTTCTCATCTATCCGAAATTACATAGGAAGTAATTGTATTACAGCTTTGTGCGAAACCACAGATAAGGGTAAACTAATTGTAGGTACAGACAATGATGGTATTTATTTATTAGACAAAAACTACAACTTTATCCAACATCTAACTCAAGATAAAAACCCGGATGTTCCTCCTACCGTCATGTGCCTTTTTGAAGACTCCAATAAAAAGGTATGGATAGGTTCATACCTTAGTGGAATATCTGTATTCGATTCGCAAACAAACAAACTTTCAAAAACTTCACTGCGAAATAATGAAGGGAATGAAATAACAAAAGTATATAGATTCGTAGAAGACCCTCATAAAAGATTGTGGATAGGCACAATGGGAACAGGGCTTTATTATGTAGATTTACCAGCTTCATCGGCTTCTTATAGTGACCTGAAAGTACATCAGGCTCTATCAGAGAAAGAAATCAATCAATGGATTAATACTTTATTGTATATTCCAAACGGACGATTGTATATAGGTACTTATGATGGTATTAAATGCATAGATACTGAGAAGCTCAAAGTCGTAGGTAAGGAAAAAGTGCTCATAGGCTTAAGTATAAATACCATTGCACAAGGGCCAGACGACCATATATGGGCAGGAACCCCGGAAGGAATCTATGTAATGGATTATAATTTGAATATAATTGAGAAATTTACAACTCACAATGGACTCCCCAATAATCTGATCTCATCAATCATTGTGGATAAAAACAAGGATATATGGGTAAGTACAAGTCAGGGAATTGCCAAATATAATTCACATAACAAATCGTTTATTCCTTTCTTTGCATCAGACGGATTATACAATAATGAATTTTCAAGAAATGCCTATTGCATATCTCCCGACGGAAAAATTCTGTTTGGGGGAACCAATGGCATTGTCTTTTTTAACCCGAATGACATCGAAACACAGAAGTTTCAAAGCAATATAAGAATTACCGGTTTCTATCTGCATGATAAAGCTGTCAACGAAATGACCCAATCTGGAAGTTATCATGTGATAGATAATGATATATTTCATACCCAAGAAATCAATCTGTCCCACTATGACAATTCGTTTTATATAGAATTTGCTACAGACAATTTCATTTCCCCACAGAACTATTTATATTCCATGAATAATGGAACATGGAACTCTTTGCCCAAAGGAAGCTCCCGTGTTTCCTTCAGTAATCTTCCTGTAGGAAAATACGAATTTAAAGTAAAAGCAATCAATGGCACTTCTGAATCTAAAATAAAGACAATAGTCATTAATATACATCCTGCATGGTACAACTCCGGTCTGGCATGGGTTATCTATATCTTAATCATCATTAGTATAATAGCCATCTTCATACATCAGGCTAAAGAAAAATACAGAGTAAGACAGGAGATGCTAAAACACAAACATCTGGAAGAGATTAATGAAAGTAAATTACAGTTCTTCATTAATATTTCTCATGAAATCAGAACTCCGATGTCTTTAATCATCAGTCCATTACAGAAATTAATCTCTACAGATAATGACAGCGAAAGACAAAAAAGCTATTCATTGATAGAACGTAATGCGCAAAGAATTCTAAACCTGATCAACCAATTAATGGACATCAGAAAGATAGATAAGAACCAAATGAAGCTAAGTTTCACAGAAGTGGATTTAATCAGCTTTATCAATGACATAAAAAATACATTTGCATATCAAGCAGCTGCTAAAGGAGCTAAATTAAACATTATAACCCAAATGGAGAGCCTGAAAGTTTGGCTGGATCCTAATAACTTTGACAAAGTAATCTTTAATTTACTCTCAAACTCCTTCAAACATATCCAGAATGAAGGAGAAATCAACATATATATCAACTCCGTCAATAACTCTTCAAATGTTTATCCATTGAATAACTATGCAGAAATCATTATTGAAGACAATGGAACCGGCATAAAGGAAAGTGAGATGGAACGTATTTTTGAAAGATTCTATCAGATAAGCGATGACCGGTCACGAAGCAAAGGAACCGGAATCGGGCTTCATCTATCTATGTCGCTCATAAAGATGCATCATGGTACTATCACGGTCAAGAACAATGAAAACAAGTCCGGATGTAGTTTTACCATCCATATTCCATTGGGATGTAGCCATCTGTCAACCGAAGAGCTTTATCAGAATAGTAATAAGAATATTTCAGAGCAACCATCCATTGAAGATCAGCCTCTGCAACATATTCCGGCTTCTATTGAAGAAAACGAAAATAGCGAAGACGGCACTAAAAAAGTAATCAGGAAAAAGCATTCTATATTAATTGTAGAAGATGAAGATGAGATACGAAATTATCTGCTCACTGAATTAGGAAGTCATTTCCGTGTGTTAAGTTGTAGCAACGGGAAGGAAGCACTCGACCTTATTATGCACCACATGCCTGATTTGGTTCTAAGTGACATCATGATGCCAGAAGTGAACGGCATCACGTTGCTTCGTAAATTAAAGCAGAATATCAAAACCAATCATATCCCGGTAATCCTTCTTACCGCCAAAAACAGTGAAAAGGATTATATCGAAGGACTTTCCCTAGGAGCAGACGCCTATATAGCCAAACCTTTCAACCTGGATATTTTAATAACAACTATTGAAAACCTGATTAAAAACAGAGAAATATTACGCAATAACTTTAGCGGAAAACAAGAACAAAACGACAATATTGAAGTGGCACAACCTCAGTCTGCAGATGAAAAGCTGATGCAAAAGGTTCTAAAAGTAATCAATAAGAACCTGAATAATCCAGATTTAAATGCAGAAATGATTGCAGCCGAAGTGGGTATAAGTCGTGTACACCTATACAGAAAACTAAAAGAACTGACCAACCAGTCTACCCGGGATTTTATCAGGAATATCAGACTGAAACAAGCTGAAATCCTGCTGAAATCTGAGAAGAATTACAGTATGTCTGAAATAGCCCAACTGGTAGGTTTCAACAATACAACTTACTTCTCCAATGCATTCAAAGAATTGTACGGAGTATCCCCCAGTAAATATACGGAACGCTGTAAAGAAAAAGAAGAGGAGAAGAAAGATGAATAAAAAGAGAGGAGATAGACGGGGTTGACCGAGTCTATCTCCTCTCTTCGTATAATACCCTATTACTTACTCTTTTTCAAAAGTTCAAGCATGGTAAGGGCATATCTCTTGCCAAGTTCTCTATAGCCAGCTGCACTAAAATGCAATCGATCGGATACGGCCTCACATCCTTCAGAAGAAACCACATGTACTACAGGAATCGTTTCAGGTAATTTCTGAATCACCGGATTCATCGATGCACAAGCTCCCCCTTGCCCTTCAGAAACAAGCTCACCAACTAAAAGAGGCAATGAGTTAGGCTGCAAACCAAGGTCTGAAAGAATATTATCGTATACTTTTTTTACCTTCATCGGCCAATCCGGATCTCCGGTATTGGATTCTCCTTGATGAAGAAGTATACCTTTTATAACTCCACACCGAGAAGCTTGTTTAGCAAGCTCGATTAATCTTGCATAAGGATTTCCATCATACTCAGCGACCATATTTTTTAACCAATCTGGAGATCCGGCCACATACGAAGCATAATTATCCTTATCAAATAATTCTATTCTACATCCTCCCACAGCCACATTAATAACACCTATTTCTACATCAGCTGGAAGGCTATCTGCCAATGTTCGTCCAAAATAGTCTGCTGGAGTTAAACCCGTTCCACATCTTGCCAAAGGAGGAACAGCAGTGTACCACTTACCTTTTTCCCGTCCTAAATCCGGGCAATCTACAGCTTGAAGCACCTTGAAACGCGGAGTTACATTCACCGTATCACACGCTTCTATTTTTGCATTTCCCTCCATATTCGACTGTCCTAAACAAAGATAGATATGAAACTTCTCATTCACCTTCTCGGTTCCAGTCTGAGCCTGTGCAGAAACAGGTCCCAAAGACAAAGCCATCAATGATGTCAATGTCACAAACATTCTTTTCACTTCCATTAGTTCAAAATTTATATTCAACAGTTATCTCTATTTATTTTTATCAAAAAGCTATTTTTAACTCCTCACCCTTATAGACTACAGACTTTTCTGTTACGTTCGATTTTCCATCTGAGGACAAGGCTATTTTTACAATCTTAAGGTTCCGCACCGGTTCCATCCCCTCATACTGACCACTCCGTTTACCAATAATCAAAATGGAATGCGCATCATCCCAAAACAGACGAATGCAAGAATATCCTCCTTTTTGATAGTTGTAGTCTGTACCTTCATCCTCATACAATTGATAGGTTCCATCTGTTCCTGCATAAACACGTATCTCCAAATCTGATTTCAAGGCTTTCTGCGCATTTTCTGCATATCCTGATGACAAAGGCAAGACAGTGCCAGCCTTGACAAATACAGGAATGTAGTCCGGAGAGACTGAAGTCTGAACCCAACCCGTTGACATATACTGGTTGTCATGGAAATCATACCATCCACCCTGAACGGCAGGCAGGTATGTCTTCCACACGACAGGTCCCTCTTCCACTATAGGAGAAACCAGCAGAAACCGACCAAACATATATTGATATTTCAAAGATAAAGCTTGAGTATCCTGAGGGAAATCCATCATCAGAGGACGTAACATCGTACCATTTCCCAATGAGACACATGCTGCTTCAGAATAGATATATGGTAAAAGGCGGTAACGCAGCTCCAATGATTTACGAGCCATATCCGTCACTTTATCTCCATAATTCCAAAACTCAGTATTGGTCATATACCCATGTACACGCATCAAAGGTAAAAAGACAGAAGTCTGAAGCCATCTGGAAAAACGCTCATGAAAATGTGCATCTGTATACTGTGCATCGCCCGGACGAAAGAATCCTCCAGCATCATAAGTCCACCAAGGCAGACCACAAACAGAAATACCCAGTCCTGCAACAATCTGACGACGAAATGTATCCCAGTCATTCCCGACATCTCCTGACCAAGTAGCAACCCCATATCGCTGAATGCCAGGAAATCCGCTACGGGTAAGCAGAATAGTCCGAGAAATAGAATCACTTTGTTTTCCCTCATCAGTGGAAAGACCTCGTAAACCTTCATATATCGTTTTGTTGACCACAAGTGGATACACATTCCGGAACACTTCTCCGGGGAAAGTGGAATGGTTTACCCTACGTCCTACCCAATCGTCATTTTCCGGCTCCGTTGCATCCAGCCACCAAGCATCTATTCCTATCGGAAGCACCAGACTATCCCGAAAGTTCTTCCAATAAAAAGAAGCAGCTTCCGGATTAAAAAAATCAACCCAAGGAGTACCTGGTATGTAATAGGACTTATCAGCTAAACGTTTTCCTAACACAGAATTTTGGTCCACTTTCGACCAGACCGACAACATCAGTCTCATGCCCATCCGGTGAAGACTGTCGGTCATTTCCCGAGGTGCAGGATAATCTGTCTCGTCAAAACGCATGGCATTCCATCCATATTTTCCCCAGTACTGCCAGTCCTGTACCATCAAGTCAACCGGCAATTTTTTTCTTCGAAATTCGGAAGCCGTTTCCAGAATTTCTTTTTGAGAATGAAAACGTTCCCGGCAATGAATGTATCCCAAAGCCCACGCTGGCAACATAGGGACTTCTCCTGTCGCTTCCCGATAAGAAGCAATCACTTCATCGGCTGTTCCTGCAAAGAAAGTATAATCTATTCCATTCGATACCGGAGAGCGAAAAGTAGTAGTTTCATCTACTTTTCTAAAATACACTTTAGGTGCATCCTCTTTAGTCAATTCAGCCCTTAAATTATGCTCTCCCGCTTTTAAATCTACCAATATGGAAACTGTAGGTGGCAACCAGAGATTATTCATGTCGACTACCGTATGCCCATCAATTGCCAGATTATGTCTACGCGCCATTAAACTTCCCACATCCAGCATCAAAGCATACTGTCCGTCTAATTCTACTTTCAACTTACCCACAAATACATTACTTTCACGCACTTCCTCCTTCCCCCCTTCAGTAGAAGTCACATTCACGGTTACTTTATTTCCTCCCAACCCCGTTTTCTGAAGTGCAACTACCGAAGAAGCAGGATTAAAATCTGTCAAACCATAATTATTCCACAAAAGTCCGTATCCTTTATTCGACATCACAAAAGGAATGGCTATCTGTGTATTAACCTGGGTCAGTCTTCTGGTTAAACCACGCACATTCAAATAACCATCCTGAAACTGTCCTAACCCGTAAAGACACTCATCAAACGGAGAATGAAAAGTCTGCGTAGAAACATACGTTTTTTCTCCTTGCACTGAAGAAGACTCTATCAGACTCGCCTCCTCTCCTACAATTTCCTTGCCACCAGAAGAAAGGAACGAAATCCGTCCGTCAGATACAGAAAACCTGACATTCAAATTCTTTAAAGACAAAATATAACTATCCTTCTCCTTTTTCAGTACATAATCAGGAACCTTCTTTGGAAGATATACTAATTCTGGAACTTCATGAGCTATGCCCATGCTTCGAATCACTCTTACAGCGTTGTTGGTCAGCGGACGAAGTTTCAACAGAGTGTCTGCTAATCGAAAAGTTACCTGCTCAGTCTCCTGCTTTTCCAACGTCCATTCCTGCAACTCATTAGTAGACGAGAGGCCGGGATCATTCCCGGCCAAACATTCTCCTCTCCACCCTACACAAGTGAAAACGGATAATAAAAATAAATTAACCCTGTTCATAGCATACGCAATATCATCAGTAATTCAGCTTCCAATAATCAAAATAAGCCAAATCTTTCGGAGCCTTTCCCTTAAAAATAAAATACAAGTCGTGTACACCTGTTACCTGTGGAATCTGTTCTTCCATTATCCGCCAACGATCACTTCCCCCAGTTCGTGGTACTTTAATCTTAGCTAACACCTGTCCGTCCAGCCCGTCAAGACGTACTTCCATAGTAATTTCCGCATTGTGAGTGGTAGACAAACGAGCAGAAAAACGAGAAGGAGCTTTCTCACCGAAATCAACAGCCCGTACTTTCGTATAAGCTCCATCTGCTAAGGCTGTAATAAAGACTCCTACCTGAGGATTATAAGCGCTCTTCATCTTTTCTGACCATGCCATTGTTTCCGCTTCCACCTTCTGGTACGGACAAAGAGGTTTTAAACTCTTCGTAACACCCTCTTTCACCATCTTCATGCAAGGAATTTTTCCATCAGACTGGAAATCAAGTTCCCTAACACACACAGAACGAGTAAAGCCACTTCCACCAGGAAGAGAAGCATCGTGATAAAACAAATAAGTTTTTCCTCTGAAATCGGCAATTCCAGGATGCACGGTAGAGCATATTGACGATCTCCTCCGCGCCGCTGTAGCCAAGCGTCTGATAGCGCGCGCGGAATGTCTGGTTGAGCCAGAAGCCCTTGACCATGTCGCCGGTGTACCCGTCGAGCGAGTACCCATCCGGAAGGACACAGCCGGTCTGGTTCCTGTCTTCAATGAGCACGAGCGTGCTGCCGCTTTCGCGCAGCGCGTCGAGCACCTGCGCCTGCGCCAGCGGCTCCGTGTCGGTGTCGACACCGGTCTGTCCGGCGGCGGCAAGCGTGTCATACCGCGCGGCAAAGAAATATGTGCCGCCCTGTGCAAGGCCGCCGGCCTGCGCCGTGCTCAGCCCCGCATCCTGCGCGGCGCGCACGATGTCCGGGTCGGCAAGCTCGGCCGGTGTGACCAGCAGCTCACGCGCGCCGGCATCCGCCAGCTGCGTCAGCCAGTCCTGCACCGGGATGCCGGATGCGTCCGAGAGCGCACAGACGTCCTCGTAGCTGACGACCACGTCGACCTGCCGCTGCGTCTGCTCAACACCGATCCGGACGCCGAGCAGCCAGAAGGCCGATAGCGTGCACAGCGCTGCCACGATCAAAAATAGACGGTAAGAGTGGAGAAATTGTTTCATAATCACGCACGCTTTCTAAATTTTTGCACGATCGTCTGCAGTGCCTCCCGCTCGCGCAGCAGCCAGCAGATGCCGGCGTACAGCCCGATGCCGACAAGGCCGAGCGCGCAGAATTCCAGCAGGGTCAGGAGCTTGCTCAGCCCCGGCCAGTACAGCAGCGTCTCACAGCCCCACATCGCCGCGCCGGTCAGCACGGCGGCAGCGAGGTTTTTGAGCAGCTTGCCGGTGCGCAGACTGCCGCGCGTGTCGCGGAAGAAGCAGACGAGCGCAATGACACCGCCGACGGTCAGCGACACGGCGGTCGTCCGTGCGATCAGGCCGCAGCTCTGACCGCTCCGGAACACGAGGTTGAGCGCAATGTTCAGCACCAGCACCACGGCATTGATGAGCAGCGGCGTCAGCGTCTTGTGCATGGTGTAGTATGCCTTGTTGATCAGGTCCAGCACGCAGAAGCCCGCCATGCCCAGTGCGTACATGGCGAACACGCTGCTGGTCATCTGCGTGGAGACGGTGTTGAAGTTGCCGCTCTCGAACAGGACGTGGATGATCGGCACGGCAAAGGCGGAAAACAGCGCCGAGAACGGCAGGATAACAAACAGCGTGTTTTCTACCGTGCCGCCGACATAGCGCTTGTACTCCTGCGCGTTTACCTGCGAATAGGTCAGATTGTATTTCGGGAACAGCACAACGCTGATGCTGTAGATGAGCGTCGTTGCGACCGGCGTGAAGAGCTTGTCCGCGTAGTACACGGCGCTCACAGCGCCGCTGCCGAATGCAGATACGGTATTGGAGTCTGCCAGATAGCACAGCAGGAAGATGGACGTGGTAAACACCGTCACGACCGTCGTGCGGGCGAAGAGCCTGAGATCGGGATCACGGAAGTGCAGCCCGGGGATGAGCCGGAATTTTTCGCGCACGATACACGGGATCGTCATGGCAAACTGCAGCAGCCACGCAAAGCAGATGACCAGCACATATTCGAGCACGCGCTCGCTGCTGGAAAACAGCACGAGAAACACGATCAGCAGCAGATTGTACGGCAGGCTCAGACTGCCCTGCAGCGTATAGTGCTCCATGGACTGGAATACGGCGACCAGCAGGTAGATGACCACGATCAGCGGCAGCGTCAGCAGGCAGATCTGCAGAGCCAGCAGGCAGACTTACAGGCACAGATGGATGAAAAGAAAGCAACCAGCA
>OGZZ01001163.1_pt1 | contig 19416 bp, 10 predicted proteins | sample 1577021 | NCBI WGS metagenome assembly OGZZ01 (sample SAMEA3541526, study PRJEB24748) | human gut metagenome | biome: human gut; feature: human-associated habitat; material: faeces | place: China | collected 2012
ACGACCAACGGTACCATTACCGATTTTGACGGTAAATATACGCTGAAGGTAAAAAGTGCCCAGTCCGTTTTGACAATATCTTATATTGGCTATAAGACCCAGGAAATTCCAGTCGGAAATGGTGGTAAGAAAGATATTACCCTGCAAGACGATTCCGAACTGATGGATGAAGTGGTTGTAATCGGTTATGGTACGCAGCGCAAGGGAGATGTAACCAGTGCGGTGGCTTCTGTGAAGGCCGAAGACTTTACAGCAGGTAAGATTGGAGATGCAGCCGAACTGATTAAAGGTAAAGTGGCAGGATTGACCATTGCGAAAGGCTCCGGTGATCCGAATGCGGAATCTACAATTCGTTTGCGTGGTGTGATTTCATTGCAGGGAGGCTCTACTCCATTGGTATTGGTGGACGGAATAGAAGGTGGTTTAGGAACGGTTTCCCCCGAAAACATAGCTTCTATTGATGTGTTGAAGGATGCTTCTGCGGCAGCTATTTATGGTACACGAGGTGCTAATGGCGTTATTTTGATTACTACAAAAAACGGCCAGCGCGAGTCGCGTACGGCTGCCAATTATTCCGGGTATATGTCTCTTTCCAAGTTTGGCAAGACGCTTGATTTCTATGGAGCAGAGGAAATCCGTCAGGGATTGACAAACTATGTTGATAAAGGGTATGATACGGATTGGTTGGATGCGGTATCCCGTACTGCATTTACTCATAACCATAATTTTAATATTTCCGGAGGATCAAAAAATACCACTTATTCTGCGGATTTTACGTATCGCAAAGAGGAAGGTGTGTTGCTTGAGACCTATAATGAAGAGATGAGAATGAGGTTTGATGTTTCTCACTGGATGTTAAATGATATGTTGAAAGTGAATTTCAATATGGTAAAGACATTCCATAAGAATGGTCCGATTGATGCGGCAGGTCTGGGTATTTACCGACAGGCTATTATGCGTAACCCTACTGAACCCATCTGGAATGAGGATGGAACTTTTTACGAGAATTTTGCCGTAAATTATTATTATAATCCGGTAGGTATCATCCGTGAACAGGATGGTAAATACAATAGTGAGAATACCCGGATGACGGGGAATATCACCTTTGAACCGATTAAAAACTGGCAGACCAACCTCATGTTAAGCCGTAGGGTTACTAGTGATCATAATCGTGGATATTATACTTCCGAATATTTTTCACAGAAGAGCGAGAATCACACAGGATATGCTTATCATTCTCAGAATGAATATACCACAGATAATCTGGAAGTTACTTCTAAATATAATCATACTTGGAATAAACATCGTTTTGATGCATTGGTGGGATATAATTACCAGTATAATGTAAATGAAGGTTTTGGAGCTAATAACTATGATTATCCAACAGATTTTTATCTTTGGAATAACTTGGGATTAGGTACAGCTTTGAAAGATGGAAAAGCCGGCATGAGCAGTTACAAGAATGACAATACCTTGATTGGTTTCTTCGGACGTGTAAGCTATGGTTACGATAATAAATATAATGTTCTGCTGAGTGTACGCCGTGAAGGCTCTTCCAAATTTGGTGAGAACAATAAATGGGCTACTTTCCCTTCTGTTTCTTTGGGATGGACTATCAGTAACGAAAAATTTATGGAAGGCCTTACGTGGCTGAATAACTTAAAGTTACGTGCCGGTTATGGTGTGACAGGTGTCATTGTAGGTGACTCTTATAATTCATTAACCCGGTATGAGTATGGTTCTCCTTATTTCTATGATAATGGCGTCTGGCATCAGGGGTTAAGCGTAAAATCCAATCCTAATCCTGATTTGAAATGGGAAACTTCCAAGGAATTTAATATTGGTCTGGACTGGGCTGTATTGGATGAACGCCTGAGTGGTTCTATTGATGTATATCAGAAGAAGACTTCGGATATGCTGTATGATTTTACGGTACCGACTCCTCCCAATTTGTATAACAAGACTTTGGCTAATGCCGGCAAGATGCGTAACCAAGGTATTGAAATTGCTGTCAATGCCATTCCTGTACGGACAAAGGATTTTGAATGGAAAACCACAGTTACCGCCTCTCATAATGCGAACAAATTATTGAGTCTTTCAAATGACTTGTATGAGACTTCAAATCAGATAGATCATGCTTATTTGGGTGAACCTATCAGTCTTTCTACCCAGCGGATGGAAGTGGGGAGATCTATGGGACAATTTTATGGCATGAAGTCCGTTGGTGTTTCAGAAAACGGACTTTGGATGGTTGAGAATACGAAGACTGGTGAGATTGAAGAGTTTACAGACAATATGCTGTCTAATGATGACTACCGTCAATATTTAGGGAATGCTCTTCCTAAATTGTATTTGGGATGGAACAACTCGTTCAGATATAAAAATTTTGATTTATCTTTCCAGATGACAGGCCAGTTTGGTTTTAAGATTCTGAACGAGCCTCGTGCTTATTATGAGAACAACTCGATCGCTTATAATCGCTTGAAATCTGTGCAAAAGGCTCCTTATGGTGGACAATATACCTTATCAACAGCCCAAAAACAGACTTTTGTAAGCTATTATTTGGAGGATGGTGATTTTTTGAAAATGACTAACATTACGTTGGGCTATAACATTCCATTGAAAAGCAGTAAGTTTGTGAAAAATATCCGGGCTTATGTTTCTGCCGATAATTTATTCTGCATTACCGGATATGATGGATTGGATCCTGAAATGTCAAATGGTGATATTTGGTCTTTGGGTATTGACTGGCGCGATAAATATCCTTCTACCCGTTCATTCACTTTCGGTCTGAATGTATCTTTCTAACTTTTAAATGAAGAACTAACATGAAAACAATATTCAATAAAGCACTTTGGGCTTCAGCGATAGGAGCTTGTACCTTGTCTTTGGGCAGTTGTACAGATTTGAGCGAAACGATTTATGATACGATTGCTTCCGAGAAGTATGAGTTTACAGAAAAAGACCGGGCGGCCATGTTTGCTCCGGTATACAGCAGTCTTCGTGATGTGTATTGGGGATGGTATAGTTATGCCGATATGATGGACCAGTCGTCCGATTCATGGTGTATTCCTTATCGGATCAGTATCGGCTGGGGAGATTTGTACGTGTCTATGCACAAACATCAGTTCCATTCACAGATAGCCCATTTCAATGATACATGGAATCGTAACTATGCCGGTATCAATGCCTGTAACAAACTGTTGGCAGATGAAGTCATTGCTGCTGATATAACCACTTCTTCGCAATTAAGGGCTTATCGCGCTCTTTATTATTATATTTTATTCGATTTGTTCCGCAACATCCCATTGGATACGCAATATGAACATGAAGACGGATGGTTGCCCGAACAGGCAACTCCCCAACAGATGTGGGATTTCCTGATCAGTGAGTTGACGGATGTAAAGGGGAAATGTGGAACAAAAGTAGAAATGGGTAAGCTGAACGACTATGCCATCAATATGCTTCTGGCAAAAATGTATTTGAACCACAATGCATGGTTCAATGATTACTCTGATAATTCTTATTACGGAAAGGCTATTGATGAGGTAAATGAAGTGATTAACAGTGGCAAGTTCTCTTTGGCTCCGAATTATTCGGATAATTTTAGAGAAGATATTTCCGGTTCGCCTGAAATTATCTTTGGTATTCCGTTTGAATTCAATTATGCCGGAGGTAACTATATGGCAAATATGTGGATGCATGTAGCCGGACGTGCAACGTGGCAGTTTAACGGATGGGCTACCGGTGGGGCGGCTGTTCTTCCTCAATTTCTGGAAACATACGATGAAGAAGACAGCCGCTATGAAGACTGTTGGATATCAGGACAGCAATATGACTATGCCGGTGCTCCCATTTATGTGGACAGTGAACCTTTGGTATATACTCGGGAATTACATAGTATAGACAATCCCGGTTGCTATCCCTTTGAAAGTGAACGCTTGGTGAAATATGAAATACTTTCAGGCGACTATGGAACTTCTTATGATGATGTGCCTTTCTTCCGTTTGGCTGATGCTTATTTTATTAAAGCGGAGTGCTTGCTTCGTTTAGGTGGTTACAATGGAGAAAGCGAGCAAGTGGCGGCCGATTTGGTAACAGCTGTACGCCAACGTGCCTTCAAGTCCGATCCCGGTAAAGCAACGGTTACTGTAGCTCAATTGAAGGGTGGCAGCCGTTATAACTACGGACATCGGGAGAATCAGGGAATCATGGGAGAAGCCGATAACTGGATTATCACAGAAGAAGGGGGCGATGATATTGAACTGGGTGGTTTGTTGGACGAACTGGCCTGGGAGTTTGTGGCAGAGCATCACCGTCGTCAGGACTTGATCCGTTTCCGTATAAACGGAACCAATCAGAATGTATATAATGGCAAGTCATGGTTTTGCAAAGATGCGAAGACGGATAAGACAGACAGGCATTGTGATATTTTTCCGTTACCTAAGTCTGCATTGGATGGCAACATTAAGTTGAAGCAGAATCCGGGATATGGTGGTGCCGAATAATGAATTCATTAATTAAAAAAAGAAAAGTACGATGAAAAAGAATTTTATATATGCTTTAATTGCTTGTTTCACTCTGTCACTGGCTGCATGCAGTACGGATCCGGAGGATGCTACCAGCAAGCATGTGTACGGGGAGAATGAAAATCCCTATCTGAAGACGAATGCGGATGCTGTGGTTTCTACCAAAGCAGAGTTTCCCATCAGCCGTTTGGAAGCGAAGACGGTTAAACTGACTGATTATGCAGAAAAGTTTCATACGTATTTGGGGATGACGGTAGATGAGACGTTGGCTGCATTGTCTAATGGGAGTGTGGTGTTTTATCCTATCAATATATCGAAAAACTGTTGGAATAGAACAGCTCCTACCAAGGGTACCAACGGTTGGTACTATAATACGGCAGGCGGTGTTTGTGATGCAGCTTCTGGTATAGCTAGTATTGAGTTGGATGCAACAAAGAAGGAGCTGGTTCTTAATGTGCTCGAAACCGCTTCTGTAGGTACAGCTATCTCCATTAACGTTGGATTTGCTATAAACAATGGTGCAAATTTTGATGATTATGTACGTTTTGCTTTTGATGTGACCGTTACTGATCCGGGACGTATTGTTGTTGCCAATACTATTCCAGCAGGTGACTATTCTGCATTTTCTATTGAATTTGCAGATTATCAGGAGGTGATAGAAAGTTGTTTGGGGCTGACTTTATCTGAATTCATTACCGCTTGCAAAGAACCGGGAGGCCCGATTGCTCTGTATATGGTCGATAGTGAATCTGGTGAATGGAATACTACTAGTGATTATACTGCTGGTGGTAGTGGAATAGGTTATTGGCTGACTTCTAATTTAAAAGTAACGAATTGGAGTGATGATGGTTCGACTGGTAGTGTTTTGTTTGTTGAAACACAAGAGAATGGTGATATGGTTAATATAGGTCGAAATCCAGCTTCAACTTCCGGTTCTGTTTTTAATGTAAATTTTGTATATGCGCTTAAGGAGGATAATAGTAAATTCGTAGAGTTTATTGTTAAAGCAACGTTGGAATAATATTTTATCGAGGGAAATCAGTATCTATAATGGATATTGGTTTCTCTTTTTTATTTAGTAAATTCAGAAAAACAAATGTGTGAAAATATTATTATTAAGAAGTCTTTTAGTGACTTTATTAGGATATTTTAGCTTTATAAATGTTTTAGCTGAAACGAATGACCATCAAAAACTTTATATATGTGTTAGTGGTAATGGGGTAAATATTGACTTTACCGCAGGCATTTAAATGGGACTCCAATAAAAGCTATAATTATGAAGAAATTATTGTGCAAAGAATTACTATTTGCTTTATCCATTTTTTGCTGTTTCTTTATTGCCTTCAGCAGTTGCAGTGACAGCGAGGATGAAAGTATTATCCTCCAGCTCACCCTAGACAGCAGTCAGCAAAGCAAAACACTATTTTGGGATGAGACAGAAGCTTCCGTAAAGTTCTCCGCTACCGGTCCTTGGACAGCCACTGTAGAAGATGTAACCAGCCGTGCCACCGATTCCAGTTGCACTTGGATTAAACTGCCCCGATATGAAGGTGAGGCAGGCGAAATTTCATTGCCCATGTTGTTGCAGAAGAATGATAGCGAAAACTGTCGGGAAGCAACTCTTGTCATAGTATGCGGAGAATCCGAAGTAACCGTCCATATCCGCCAGGAAGCTAATCCCAATGCTGTGTTAACCTTGAATTCGGCTGATATCAAAGATTTTGATAAATATTACAAACCTATTGAGTTTAGTAATATGAATATGCTTCGCAGTGATGCGCGCTGGTCATGGTGGCGCATGAAGCAAAGCGAGCATTTCTTCGTGTTTTGGGAACCGGGGTTCGGCAACGATCCGGGAGCAGAGTCAGTGCCGGAGGTATTGCGTGTAGACATTGATGATTTATTGGCAAAGGCCGAACAATTCTACCGGACAAATATCGAAACCTTGAAGTTTGCTGACACTGGGCAAAACAAGTCTTTTCTGGATAAATATAAGATGGAGATTTACTTGCTGTATCAGACTGAGTGGCTTGCTACAGGTTCCGGTTACGACAATACAATCGGTGCATTGTGGGTAAATCCCAGCACCTGCCAACCGGTAGGTTCTACCATTGCGCACGAAATAGGACATAGTTTCCAGTATCAGGTAAGTTGTGACAAGATGTTGAACGGAGAGGCGGACTTTTCGCAAGTAGGATTCAGATACGGTTATGGGTCGAGTGGTGAAGGTGGAAATGGCTTTTGGGAACAATGTGCGCAATGGCAGTCGTTCCAAGATTATCCGGCGGAGCTGTTCGGTTACCATGTAGATGTGTGGAAAGCCAATTACCATCGCCATTTCAATCATGAATGGATGCGTTATGCCAGTTATTGGTTGCAATATTACTGGGCGCAGAAACATGGAGTCGATGTGGTAGGGAATGTCTGGACACAGTCGCGCTATCCGGAAGATCCGCTCATGACTTATCAGCGTCTGTACTGTAACAATGACTTGCAAACACTTTATACGGAACTTTATGGCTACGCTACCCGTATGGTGACTTATGATATGGACGTGGTGCGGAATTATGTCACAGAGACCGCTTGCAATTATACAACGAAAATGTATGATGCAGCCGGAGGATATTATCAGGTAGGCTATGCCAGCTGTCCGGGCACTACTGGATTCAATATCATTCTATTGAACGTTCCCGAAGCCGGAACAACGGTCAAGGCGAATTTTGCCGGACTGGCTGTGGGATGTGCTTTGGCAGAAGAGGATCCGGGAACGACATTGGATGCCGACGGCAATGTGGCAGGTACGGCTACCGCTTACAACAATAATGGTGGCAATACGGCAGCCGGATGGCGATATGGATTTGTGGCTATTGTGAATGGAGCTCCACAATACGCATCTATGAATAAGGAAAATGCAGGAGTGGTTTCTTATACGATACCGATCGGAACAGAAAAATTATGCCTAGTGGTAATGGGCGCTCCCGTTCAGTATAAGTCACATCCATGGAATGATGATGAGACTGACGATGAGCAATGGCCTTACAAAGTAAAGTTTGAAGGAACGGACTTGCTTGGCAATTTCTCTATTGACGAGACGGCTATGCCTAAAGATATTACATTGACATTCGATGTGAAGTGCAATGCCGGTTCCGAGGATTATCCACAAGGAACGGTGGACCTGAAAACAAATAAAGATTTGGCACAGGCGTTTGTCATGAAGCCTGCCGTGTTGGAAAGTAAACTGGCCAGTGTAGGTACAGAACCTGCCGAGGACAAAGTGGTTATCGCACTCGGTCAGACTGACGGCACTTTTGCTTACACTTCTACTGCCAATAACGGATTTTGGTGTGAAGCCAATGGCAACGTAGGCAACTGGGGTGATACGGCACCGGTCTATGTAGAATTCAGTGGACTGACCATGACATACGGACACCGGAAAGGAGTAAGTGTTGCCGGCCAGAAATATATGTTGAAACCTACTCTGATATATACCAGAAATGGTGTACAGTATAAAGCGACTATTGTGTTGAATATGCAATTTTAATAGCTGTTTACACCGTACACCTCCAAGAGGATAAAAAAATAGTCTAAACGAATGGAAGAATAGTACAACCGCCTAACTGTCAAATCCATAAAATGAGATTTATTGGACGATTCTGCCATTACATTATATTATATCTTCCCTTTCTTGTAATTTTTTTATTTTACTTTGCAAGTGAACAACGTATACAACCGATAGATTATGAAAAACAACAAGAAACTCTGTCTTGCAATTTTATCTTTGCTTTTATTGATTGGAAATGCTTCATTTGCAGCCAAGGAAAAGAAATATGTACTCTCTTCACCCGATGGAACATTGAAAGTGGAAATCAGCGCCGGAAACGAACTGGCCTACCAAGTGATGCATGGAAATGATACAATTCTCTCACACTCTAATATAGGTTTGGTTCTGGAAAACGGAACTATAGTAGGTAAAACTCCCCGTATCACAGGGGAAAGAAGGAGAAAGATAAAGGATAACATAGAATCACCTTTTTACCGTTTCAAGGAGTTCGTTGCAACAGGCAACGAACTCGACTTGAAGCTGAAAGGCGGGTTCGGAATCATCTTCCGTGCATACAATGAGGGAGTCGCCTATCGATTCTATACCACACAATCTTCGGATATCATTATAAAGGAGGAACAGGCCGAGTTTAATTTTAAGGAAGATTATACGGCTTATCTTCCTTATACCACCAATGATAAAAAACCGATGGTGATGGCTTATCAGAATGTATATGACATCACTCCTCTGTCAAAAGCACAGCCTAAACTGGCTTTTCTTCCGGTTACCGTGGATTGCGGCAGCGTAAAACTGACCCTGTTGGAGTCAGATTTGGAAGCTTATCCGGGCATGTTTGTGCAGTCACAGCAGGGAAAGTATGGATTGAAAGGTGTCTTTGCTCCTTATCCGGCTAAAACAGACTTTTATCCTTGGCGGAAGCAGGAATATGTAACTGAAACTACCGATTTTATATCCCGTAGCCGTGGCTCCCGTTCCTATCCGTGGCGTGTGTTGGCCATTACGGAGAAGGATACGGATATGCCGGTCAACAACCTAGTCTATGCTCTGGCTTCTCCCAACCGTATCGGTGATACCTCATGGATAAAGACAGGCAAAGTGGCATGGGATTGGTGGAATGACTGGAATCTGAAAGGAGTGCCGTTTAAAGCCGGTATCAACATGGATACGTATAAATATTATATCGATTTCGCCAGCCGGAACGGATTGGAGTTTATTGTGTTGGATGAAGGATGGTATGATCCGAAGAGCGGGGATATGCTGACCGTTATTCCCGAACTTGATTTGCCGGAACTGATAGCATACGGCAAATCCAAAGGGGTGGAAATAGTGCTTTGGACGGTGTTTAATGTACTCGACAGCCAGTTGGAAGCAGCTTGTAAGAAATATGCGGATATGGGAATCAAAGGTTTTAAGGTGGATTTCCTGGATCGTGATGATCAGACTGCCGTCGAAATGGTGTATCGCATCGCTGAGATGACGGCCCGGTATAAATTAACCCTTGATCTGCACGGCATTTACAAACCGACAGGTATCAATCGTACCTACCCTCATATTATCAATTTTGAAAGCGTGTTCGGCATGGAAGAGGTGAAATGGACGGATATCAAGAATAATATGCCTCTTTATGATGTTACTTTCCCCTATATCCGTATGATGGCGGGACCGGTGGATTATACGCCGGGAGCTATGCGCAATGCCACGAAGGCAGATTGGCGCGCTATGTATTACACACCGGCCAGCATGGGAACCCGGTGTCATCAGCTGGCTGCCTATATTGTACACGATTCTCCTTTTACCATGTTGTGTGATGCGCCTACCAACTATCTGAATGAGCAGGAATGTGTGGATTTCATAGCTTCTCTGCCTGTGGAGGTGGATTCTACTTTTATTGCTTCGGGCGAGTTGGGAAAATATATTGTAACAGTGCGTAAGAAGGATGTGAACTGGTATATCGGTGGTATGACCAATTGGGATGAACGTGATGTGCAGCTCGATTTCTCTTTCCTTCCCGAAGGAGTGTCTTATACGGCTGTTTTGTTTAAAGACGGTGTGAATGCCAACAAGCAGGCCGAGGACTATCGGAAGGAAACCATCCGGATTGATAAGGACAGCCGGTTGACTTTGCATCTGGCGTCGGGTGGCGGATTCGCCATGAAGTTGGAGCTTTGCCCTGTTCACGGACAGGTTACCGGTATTCCTGAAGGGAAAAATATTCCTTCTTTCTATCAGAAATACATAGAGACAGAAGGTCTGTATGTCACCTCTTCTGGAAAGGTGAGCGATGAGGCCTTATTGAAAGCTTGTGATATCATCAGTTTGATGTTGGCAAAACGTCCGGATGTGAAGGCACACATGGTGAAGAAAGGCTGCCACGTCATGATAATCGGTAAAGATGAGGAAACTTGCGATTTGCCGGAGTTTGCCCATATCTGCAATTGTGAGGACAGCATTAAATATTGGAACTGGCGTGCCCGTGGTTTTGGCGGAGCACCGGAAGATGAATTTTCATCCAGTTGCGGAGAAGAGAATCTGCTGGCATTGCCGCAGGATAAATATGTAGGTGAGAATATCCTGATTCATGAGTTCGCTCACCTTATTCATACGGTAGGTATAGTGGGAGTGGAGCCAGACTTTAATGAGCGTTTGGAGGCACTTCGTCAGAATGCAATCCGGAAAGGGCTGTGGGAAAAGACGTATGCAGTGAGCAATAAAGAGGAATACTTTGCCGAGTGCGTACAGTCTTTCTTTAACTGTAACCGCTATGCCGAACCTGCAAACGGAGTTCATAACTGGGTGAACCGCCGCACGAAACTGAAGACGTATGATCCGGATATGTATCGGTTGTTGCAGGAATATTTTTATGAGATAGAAATTCCCATTCATAATGTGGTGCATGAATAAGCGTCGCAGGGACAAATAGAATTTTGCTATATAGAGATGAATAAGATACGATTGGTTGTTGCTTCCTTATTGTTGGGAGCTGCTACAGGCTTTGCTCAGAAGCCTTTTAATGCTTCGGGTACGGGGAATCCCATTATTCCCGGATATTTTGCCGATCCCACGGTGAAGAAGTTTGGCGATACGTATTATATGTATGCCACTACGGATGGCAGTGGGGCCGGTTTCGGTCCTGCACAGGTGTGGACCAGCAAGGATTTTGTAAACTGGACGTTAATGCCCATGAACTGGCCGGACAGTCATTGGATATGGGCTCCCGATGTGATGAAACATACGGATGGGAATTATTATTATTTTTATTGTCAGCCCTGTATGATTCATTGCGGGGTCAGTGAAACGCCGCGCGGTCCTTGGAAAAATATATTGGGTGAAAGTGAGGCTGTTCTTGTACCCGACCGTTTTGTGACGAATGCCATTACATTGGACGGGCAGACCTTTGTGGATGATGATGGTTCTGTATATTTGTATTGGGGGACTTGGGGGATTTATAAAGGTTTCGGTTGCGGAGCCGGAAAACTGGCTTCCGATATGAAGAGTTTTACTGAAACGCGTCTGATTCCGAATACGGAAGCCACGGATTTTTTTGAAGCACCCTTTGTGATGAAACGAAAGGGGATCTATTATTTTATGTATTCTTCGGGTTCCTGTCACGACCACACCTATCGGGTGCAGTATGCCACTTCGGACAAGCCTATGGGGCCGTACACCTATCGGGGATGTATTCTTGAAACCAATGCCGATGGAACAATTCATGGGCCGGGACATCATAGCGTTTTGAAAGAAGGCAATGAATATTATATGGTCTATCACCGTCATGATAATCCGCATTCCAACCGCGGATTTCATCGTCAGCTTTGTGTGGACCGTATGGAGTTTGCCGAAGATGGAAGTATTAAATCCCTTATTCCCACTCATGACGGAATAGGTGCATTGGCATCTTCTGTAGTGAAATCAAAAAATCTGGCATTGGGTGCTAAGGTGAGGGCTTCTTCTTTTTATGATGCCGGTTTCCGTCCCGAATATGCTGTAGATGATAATAACGGGACTTTATGGCGTCCTCGTGGCATGGGACAGGAGTGGATAGAAGTGGATTTGGGTGTTGCCCGGCAGATACAAACTATCTGGACTCAATTTGAGTATGGCACACAATTTTATCAATATTTAATTGAAACTTCTGTCGATGGCAAGCATTGGTCTGTTTTCGCTGATAAGCGGAATAATCGTCTGGCAGGCAGCCCGATGGTCGATTTTGGCAAGGTGAAGGCTCGTTATGTCCGCCTTACCTTTACCGGAGGACAGAAGAACGGATTTGGCGGGGCGGTCTGGAACTTGAAAATCTTTGATGGGGTGGAAGCATCGGCTCCGCAACAATGGCTGGGACTTACCGCTGCCGATTGGAATGGTCGTGAATGGCAGAACAATGAAGGGATGCTGGGAGGGGCTTTTACATTGAAGGAAGGTTCGGCACGCACACAGCGTATCGGTGGACGCGATGCGTTGGTACTGGAACCGGGAACTACATTGGAGTATAGTCATCCGTTACTCTCCTCGTCCAAAGAGCATACAGTTAGTGGGTTGGTTTACAGGTCAGGTAAATGGCAGAGTTATGAAGCGGGGTCGTGTCTTTCATCAGGAGCGATTACGCTGCATAGTTCCACCGAACCTTTGGTCATTACCAATTTCCGTTACTACAATTGGAAACAGGAAGCAGCGGAAAAGGCATACGATGCGGAAACGGATATCGTGCGTCTGCCTGTAGCCGATCAGCAGAAACATGGGCTGGTGGTCAGTCTTTCTGCCGATGATTTTGTAGTGAACGATACGGTTCCTTATCTGGAAAACCGAGGAGTAAAAGGGTATTTTGAAGCCCAGAAATTACCTCTCGTTGTGAAAGAAGTGAAAGGGAAAAAGGCATTTCATTTTGAGGGTACTCAGGTCTATACTTCCAGTTTTATGCTTCCTGCCACTTTGCAGGATAATGCTCCTTATACCTTGGAGGCGTGGGTACTGAATGATTCCATTAGTGAAAATGAATGTGTGGCCGATTTTACTACCTCGCATGATGAATTGGAGAAAATCATGTTGGTCAACGGCACGGAGCCTCGTTGTGGAGTAATCAATCACTATGGCTGGTATGAAGATGCAGGATATAAGGACATGAAGGAATTGGCAGGAAAGTGGCAGCACATCTATATCTGCTTTGATGGGCGGATGGAACAGGTTTATATCAATGGAAAATTAGTCAGTGAAAAAGATATCCAGTTGCTGGTGAAACCGTCACAATTCATCACATTGGGACGCAATGCCGAAGGAGACTGGCCCTTTACCGGTTATCTGCACTCATTGAAATTATGGGATGAATATTTGCCGTTGAAAGAGTGATTCCCCCTTTTCCTATGACCGGAATATGTATTTTTGCAAAAACTATGATAAACAATTAAATGATAGAACCATGAAGAAACTTTTAGTCACTGCTCTGTTGACTGCTACCGTAGCAGGCGGAACAGCGCAAGTAAAAAATCAGTCGCACGGCTATCCTATCGACCCCGTACCTTTCACTTCGGTGAAAGTAACCGATTCATTCTGGGGGCAACGGTTGAATGCCAGCCGTGAAGTAACGATTCCTCTGGCGTTCAGCAAATGCGAGGAAACAGGACGTTATACTAACTTTGTCAATGCCGCCCATCCCAGTGATACCATTAAAGTAGGCGGTCTGGCTTTTGATGATACCGATGTGTACAAAACGATAGAAGGTGCCAGTTATCTGTTACAGACCTATCCGGACAAAAGACTGGCTAAGTATATTGATAGTGTGCTGGTTATTGTCGCTGCGGCACAGGAACCGGATGGTTATCTCTATACTTCGCGTACCATGAATCCGAAGCATCCGCATGAGTGGGCAGGAAGCAAACGGTGGGAGAAGGTGGAGGAACTGAGTCATGAATTCTATAACTTGGGACACATGGTAGAAGGTGCTATTGCGCATTACCAGGCTACCGGAAAACGTAATTTCCTTGATATTGCTATCCGTTATGCCGACTGTGTATGCCGGGAGATAGGTACGGGCGAAGGACAGCAAATCCGTGTGCCGGGACATCAGATTGCCGAAATGGCCCTTGCTAAACTATATTTGGTAACGGGGCAACAGAAATATTTGGATCAAGCCAAATTCTTTTTGGACCAGCGCGGATATACTACTCGTACGGATGCGGGTACTTTTTCGAGTGTGAGCGCCTGCCGGTAGGCATCCAGACGCTCCACCTCACGGGAGGCGACATAGAGCGCGTCCTTGTCGGACGAGCCGCCGTTTCGCTTGTCTGCAAGCGCGGCACGTTTTTCATCCAGCAGGGAAGCGATGGCTTTTTCGCCTTCGCGGATGGCGAGCAGGTCGGCGTGAAGCGCATCGGTCAGTGCATCCAGACGGTACGCGTCACGGGCACCGTCCGCCAGCCGGCTCAGCAGCAGACCGAGTACGCCCAGCTTTTCGTCAAACGGCGCGTCCCGCAGTTCGGAAGCGCGAACCGGCTCCCAGGTGCCGGAAAGCAGCTCATCCACGCGGTAAACCTGCTTGTATTTGTTATAAAGCTGCAGATAATTCGCAAAATCGCTTGCCACCTGCGGCAGCTGCAGATACTGCTCCACAACCTGACGATCAACCGGAATACCCAGCGACTCGTACACCTGCATCAGCTCGGACAAATCCTCCCAGCCGCGCGCAGTGACGAACTGCAAGCCATCGGCGGTGGCCTCCACGCGGTAGAAATGCTCGCGCCGGATCTCGAGATAGGACAGAATCGCGCCGTGGATGCCGCGTCGGTACGCATACTCCTTCCACACGCCGAAATCCTCTTCGATGTCGATTTTTTTGACGCGATCGAGTGTTACCACGTCAAATTCCCGCACGGATTTGTTGTATTCCGGCGGATTTCCGGCCGCTACGACCACCCATCCTGCAGGCAGCTGCTGGTTGCCGAAGGTCTTGCACTGCAGAAACTGCAGCATCATCGGTGTGAGTGTCTCGGAAATGCAGTTAATCTCATCGAGGAACAGAATGCCCTCTTTGACGCCCGTGCGTTCCATTTCGCGGTACACCGAAGCGATAATCTCGCTCATTGTGTAGGCGGTGATGGTGCGTTCCTCGCCGCCGAGCATCACCTTGTCGATGAACGGCAGACCGAGCGCGGACTGGCGCGTGTGGTGCGTCAGCGTGTAGGAGACAAGGCCGACGCCGGTCTCCTCGGCAATCTGCTGCATAATCTGCGTTTTGCCGATGCCCGGAGGTCCCATCAGCAGGATTGGCCGCTGCCGAATCGGCGGAATGCGATACGCGCCGAATTCATCGGTCGTGAGATACGCCTTGAGCGCGTTTTTGATTTCGTTTTTTGCTCTCTTTATGTTCATGATAGTTCCTCGAATCACTCAAATTGATCCAGAAAATTATGTTTACCGTTCGCATCGCGCCAGCCGAGCAGCTTGGCGGTATCGACGTTCTTGACCGCGTTGAAGATATTCGCTTCGATCTGCGGGTTGTTTGCCGCGAGAGACGCGATCAGCTGCTTGATTTCCGCGCGTTTGGTGTCGCTTTCCAGCTTTTTTGCCGGACAGTCGCACGGCAGAAAGGTCAGACCGCAATATTCCGCCCAGTCAATGACACTCTGCTCGCGCGTGAAATACAGCGGACGGATCAGCTCCATGCCCTCGTAATTCTTGGCCTTGACGCGCGGCAGCATGGCCTGCACCTGACCGCCGTAGATCAGTCCCATCAGCACGGTGCCGATGGCATCATCGTAGTGATGACCAAGCGCGATTTTATTGCAGCCGCGCTTGCGTGCTTCGGTGTACAGATAGCCGCGCCGCATTTTTGCGCACAGAAAGCAGGGGTGCTCGGCAGAGTGTACCCCTGCCACGCGCAGTACGTCGGTGTCGAAAATTTCGAGCGGGATGTCCAGTCGTTTTGCGTTTTCCTCGAGGTGCCTGCGGCCCTCCGGCGCATAGCCCGGGTCCATTGCAAGGAACACGAGATCAAAATCCACTGTGTGCTGCAAATCCTGCAGCAGCAGTGCCAGCAGCATAGAATCCTTGCCGCCGGAGATGCACACCGCAACCTTATCGCTCGGTTTTACCAGTCCATATGCTTTTACCGCGTCCACGAACGGCTTGCGCAGTGTACGCACAAATTCGCTTTGCAGCGTTCTTTTTATCTCTTTTGCAGTCATTTTGCGCCCTTCTTATGCTGAAAATGATAGGTGATACGGGCAAGAATACTGTCCGGCGCGAAATGCCGCGCCAGTGTCATGGCCTTCATGGCTGCACCCGGAACGACAACTGCCTTGCCTGCAAACAGGCCGTCAACAGCTTCGCGCGCCACACGCTCTGCCGACAGACCGGAGAGCGAAAACCGCACGCCTGCGACCTTGTTGAACTCGGTGTCCACCGGTCCCGGACAGAGGGCGCACACACGCACCGGAGAGCCGGCGCGGCGCAGCTCCTCGCGCAAGGCTTCTGTCAGGCGCAGAACATAGTTTTTGGTGGCGTAATAGGTCGCCATCAGCGGTCCCGGCAAAAATCCCGCCGAGGACGACACGTTGAGAATGTAGCCGCGTCCGCGCTGCACAAAATCCCGCACAGCCAGCTTGGTGAGAATGTGTACGGCACGCACGTTGGTGTCGATCATGCGCAGTTCTTCATCCAGATCGGCGGTGACAAACTCGCCGAACAGGCCAAAACCCGCGTTGTTGATCACGACCTCCAGTTCCTCGCTCTGTACCGCCTCGTACAGCAGGCGGCATTCCTGCTCGTCCGACACGTCCGCCGCGATGACGCGGCACGGTACCGGCAGCTCTGCCGCCAGTTCGCGCAGGCGTTCCTCTCTGCGGGCGCACAGGATCAGCTCGTAGCCGCGTGCCGCCAGCAGGCGCGCCATTTCGCGTCCCAGTCCAGAGGACGCACCCGTGATGAGTGCTTTCATGCAAATTCCCTCCGTTTTGCTCTGATATTCATATACTATATAGTATCATGATGCGTTGTCCGCGTCAATTCATGCCGTTCGTCACATTCTGTACAAATTTGCGGCTGGTTACGGGTTTACCCCGATTTCGCTTTTCAATAAGATGGGAGAATGGTATAATAATGATGAAGTATGACAGCTTATTTTTACAATGGATAATTTTCGCCAGAAGCCGAAGATAGGAGGGGCGAATATGAAAAATAAAGAAGCAGACACCGAATTGGAATCCAGACTGTTGGAAATTCTGGTGCACCCATGCCGCATTGAGGACATCCGGCGCGAGCTGCCGAATGCAGGCAAAAACAATCTCAAAAACGCGCTGGACGCGCTCATTGCGGACGGCAGGGTGATGAAAAATAAGAAAAACCGCTTTGCGGTCTCCGCGCACTACGGCTGTGTGGCCGGAACCTATCTGGCTACCGAGCGGGCATTCGCGTTTGTCGCGCCGGATTATCCGGAGGGCGAAGCCAAGCCGGATGATCTGTTCATCCCGCCGAATGCGTCCGGCGGTGCGTGGCACGGCGACCGCGTGCTCGTCAAGGTGAGTGAGCGCAAGAACAACCGCGGCCGCAAGGAAGCAACCGTTATCCGCGTGCTGGGACGCGCCGGCAAGGAGCTGACCGGCGAACTCGTGCAGCGCGGCAAGGCATTTTTCGTGCAGCCGACCTCGAAAAAGTATCCGGAGATCGCGGTGGACAAGCATGACCTCGGCGAAGCCGCCGTCGGTGACTGCGTGGCTGTTTCAATCTCGCACTACGGCGATGAGCAGTTTATGCCGCAGGGCGTTGTCCGCGCGGATTTGGGCGAAAGCGGCACGATGGAGGCCGCTATCGCGGCTGTTCTGCACGAAAACGGCGTGTATGATGTATTCCCGAACGAGGTGCTCGAGCAGGCGCTCGCCATTCCGCAGGAGGTCGATATGGGCACCGCCGGCAAGCGGCTCGATCTGCGCGACAAGCTGATCTTTACCATCGACGGCGATGACGCGAAGGACTTTGACGACGCGGTTTCGCTCGAAAAGATGGAAAACGGACACTATCTGCTCGGCGTACACATCGCGGACGTGAGCCATTACGTCACGCCGGATTCACCGCTTGACGCCGAGGCGTTCCGCCGCGGCACGTCGGTTTATTTCCCGGGACACGTTGTGCCGATGCTGCCGTTCGCACTGTCCAACGGCATCTGCTCGCTCAACCCGAAGGTGGACCGTCTGGCGTTCTCCGCGCTGATGGAGGTCGATAAGGACGGCCGCCGGTATGGTGCGAAATTTGCCAAGTCGGTCATCTGCTCCAAGGCCCGTATGACCTACAACAAGGTCAACAAAATCCTCGCGGGGGACAAGGGGCTGCGCGAGGAATACGCCTTTCTGGTCGAGACTGCCGAGACGATGAACAATCTGGCGCACGCGCTGTACAAGCGCCGCATTGAGCGCGGCGCACTCGAGCTGGACATTCCGGAGGCGGAAATCCGCGTGGACGAGAACGGCAAGCCGGTTGAAATCCGGTTCCGTGAACGCGGCGAGAGTGAAAAGCTGATTGAGGAATTCATGCTGCAGGCCAACGAAGCGGTTGCCGAGTATATGTGCAAGCGCGAGCTGCCGACCGTCTACCGTGTGCACGAGAATCCCGATCCGGACAAGCTGCGCGTGTTTGCGTCGTTTGCGCGTCCGTTCGGCTACCGCATCGACCCGTCCAAGCCGGAGGATACGGCGCAGTTCCAGACCGTGCTGCGCGGCGCAAAGAACGACCCGAAGCAGCGCGTGCTGCCGACGCTTCTGCTGCGCTCGCTGGCGCGTGCCCGCTACGCGGATGAGTGTATTGGGCATTACGGTCTGAAGGCGAAGTTCTACCTGCACTTTACCTCGCCAATCCGCCGTTATCCCGATCTGGTGGCGCACCGCATGCTGCAGAAGGCACTGCTCGGCGAAGAATTTACCGCGGCAGACGAAACGATGTGCGAGGAAGCCGCAGACCAGTCCACAAACCGTGAACAGGCTGCCGACAACTGCGAACGCGACATCGACAAGCTGTATATCGCGTCCTATATGCAGCAGTTTATCGGTGAGGAATTTGACGCGGAGGTTTCCGGCGTGCAGTCGTTCGGCGTGTTCGTTGCGCTGGAAAACGGCTGTGAGGGTCTGATTCGTGCAGAGCTGATGACCGGCGACTTCTACCAGTACGACGAGGAGCACATGGCGATGGTTGGCCGCCACACCGGCAAGCGGTTTACGATTGGCACGCCGATGCGTGTCAAGCTGCTTGCCGCAAGCGACACCACCGGTCAGATCGACTTTGCACCGGCAGACGGCTCGCTTCCGGTTTCGGAAAAGCTGGATCGTCCGCGCCGTGAGGACACCGACC
>OGZZ01001175.1_pt1 | contig 19289 bp, 10 predicted proteins | sample 1577021 | NCBI WGS metagenome assembly OGZZ01 (sample SAMEA3541526, study PRJEB24748) | human gut metagenome | biome: human gut; feature: human-associated habitat; material: faeces | place: China | collected 2012
GGTGGAGCAGTGTAGCGTGACGGGTAAGAATATTCTGCCTATTTCCGTGGACGAGACGGTGACGGAAAAACTGTACCGGAAAAATCCCCACGATGAAAAGACGATTGTAAAAGGTATTAACTCTACGGGAGTCAATGAATTGTTTAATACAGGCGATATGTTGTCGACTGTATTGAAAGATGTGTTCCAGGATATTAATATTTATCAGGACCGCTTCCGTTTCCTTCAGTACCCGTTCGATAGTCCGATTTCGAATGCGGGTATCAATTTCTATAAGTATTACATCATGGATACGATGATGGTGGATAAGGAAAAATGCTTCCACTTAACTTTCGTACCCAACAACTCGCAGGATTTTGGTTTCACCGGTCATTTGTATATTCTTGCGGATTCTACTTTCCGTGTGAATAAATGTATCATGAATCTTCCGAAGAAGACTGATATCAACTTTGTGGATAATATGATTATTGAACAGAAGTTCGGTCAGTTGTCTACGGGAGAATGGGTGCTGATGGAAGATGACATGCTGTGTGAACTGTCTTATTTGAAGAAGATATTGGGTTCTTTCCAGGTAAGGCGTACCACACGATATTCTGATTTTGGATTTGACGAGATTCCTGCCAAGATATTCAAGAAGAAGGGAGATGAGATAAAGGATGTCAATGCCATGATGCGTGACGACTCTTTCTGGAAAGAATATCGCCCGACGGAGCTGACAAAGTCGGAAGATAATATGGGACAGTTTGTGGACAATCTGGCGAAAATCAAGGGATTTAAGTACATCATATTTGTGGCCAAGGCCTTTATCGAAAACTTTGTCGAAACAGGAGTGAAGGGAAGACCCAGTAAGGTGGATATTGGCCCGATTAATACGATGATTTCAAGCAACTACATTGACGGGTTGCGTTTGAGAGCTTCTGCACAAACCACTGCGAACCTGAATCCTCATCTCTTCTTACGCGGATATTATGCGTATGGTTTTAAGGACGAGAAGTCAAAATACAAGGCTGAGGTGGAATATTCTTTCAACAAGAAGGAATACCTTCCCCGTGAGTATCCGATTAATTCGTTGACGCTGTCGTATTCTTATGATAATATGTTGCCGTCCGACAAGTTTATGGGAACCGACAAGGACAATGTGTTTACTTCATTTAAGGTGACATCGGTCGACCAGTATAACTACGAGCGTACGGCCAGCGTGAAGTATGAATTGGAGAAGGAAAGTGGTTTGAAAACGACCTTTATGCTGAAGCATACCAATCTGGAGGCTTGTGGAAAATTGTTTTATCGTACAATGGCACAGGAAAATCAGTTGCAGCAGGATTTGGCATCGGGTGCACTGACGGGAACGGAATGGGTACATTCTCCTTATAATACGAAGGATTTTTCACTGGCTGAGGCTACGCTGGCTTTTCGTTATGCACCGGGAGAAACATTCATCAATACCAAGCAGCGCCGTTTGCCGGTCAATCTCGATGCACCGGTCTTTACGTTGCAGCATACGCTGGGATTGAAGGGTATCTTGGGTAGTGATTATACCTATAACATGACGGAAATGAGTCTCTACAAGCGCTGGTGGCTGAGCTCCTGGGGAAACATTGATACCTGTGTAAAAGGAGGTATCCAATGGAATAAGGTACCTTTCCCCTTGCTGATTATGCCGGCGGCCAACTTGTCTTATATTCTTCAGGACGAAACCTTCAGCTTGATTAATAATATGGAGTTCCTGAACGACCGTTATGCATCGCTGGATGTATCATGGAATCTGCAGGGAAAAATCTTCAACCGTATTCCTCTTCTGAAGAAGCTGAAATGGCGTGAGTTTATCGGTGTGAAATGTTTGTGGGGAACACTTACCGACAAGAATAACCCGTTGCTTCCGCAGAATGCCAATGATACGGAGCTGATGTTGTTCCCGGGACATTACGATGCAGCGGGCAATTATCATACCTCGAGCTATGTCATGGATCCCAAGAAACCTTATGTGGAGGTAAGTGCGGGTATTCATAACATCTTCAAGTTGCTCCATGTGGAATATGTGCGTCGTTTGAATTACAATGAACTGCCTACAGCCAGCAAGTGGGGTATACGCTTCATGATTCGTACCGTATTCTAAATTATACTTTTTGGAGTAAATGCATGTACGGGTTTCAAACTTTTTGTAAATTTGCCATATAATCGAAGACTATATGGTGAAATCAGAGATACAGAGTGTAAAACTTCGTTTTGGCATCATAGGCAATTGTGAAGGACTGAACCGTGCCATTGATGTGGCTATTCAGGTGGCTCCTACAGACTTGTCTGTACTGGTGACGGGAGAAAGTGGAGTCGGTAAGGAAAGCTTCCCTCAGATAGTCCATCAGTTTAGCCGGAGAAAGCATGGACCGTATATTGCGGTAAACTGTGGAGCGATTCCGGAGGGTACGATTGATTCCGAACTGTTTGGTCATGAGAAAGGGGCATTTACCGGTGCCATCAGCGACCGTAACGGATATTTTGCTGAGGCTAATGGCGGCACCATCTTTCTGGATGAGGCCGAAAACAGTATTAAAATAGATACCACATGCCAAAGGTTCGGTTGAAAATCCTTTCCCAAGCTCCAGGCTCCAAGGCATGTAATTTTGTTTTAAGGTCATGGTCATCTTAGCCCGATGGGAGTCATGTTTGGGTATGAAGCCGAAGAACAGATCCGTTTCCCACTGATCTCTTTTTCCGTAATCCCAACCGGTTCCGAACGAGAACATTCCCATGTTACCCGCATATTGTATTTTGTTGTGTGTAGGTATAAGTGAATTCCATCCTTTACGAAAGCGGTGAATACGTTTGTCATATTTGCTGTATTTCGACTGTGTTGTCTGGATGGTATCTATCTTTTGTTTGGTATCGTTTTTGTCGGTTTGTGCAGCGACGTTTTCTGTGTAAAACAGCAGCGATAGTACTGCCATGCCAATAATGGAATTAAAATTCAACCACTTCATAATCATAACCATCAGGTTTTATCGTGAATACTAAATAACTGCGATTTTTCATACAATTGCTTCCATAATACATCACGCCATCGTCAAACACATCTGACGCACTGATCCGATGTTCGTGAGCTACAGTGCAAAATTGCAAACCGGGAAATTGGCGAACATACATTTGAAACACTTTGGCCACATTGTTATTGAACTGATCACAAAGGGGACGGGCATGCATACAGAATACGGTTTTATTAAATTCGTCGGCACGTTCTGTGAGTTGTCTTTCAATATAGTCAAAATCAGGGATCGGTTCCGAATAATCATATTCCATTGCGTTGGTATTGAGGCATACAAATTTCACACCTCCGGCTATGAACGAAAAGTTTGTATCGCCGAATATTTGCCGGAATGCATCTTCTCCGGTTCCCAAACAATCATGGTTTCCGATAAGTCCTACATAAGGAACCTTTAGTTTATTCATTATATCCCTTTGCCAAAGAAATTCATCGGTAAGTCCGAAGTCACTGAAGTCGCCTCCATGAACTACAAAGTCGATGTCGTCTCTTTTGTTGACAGCGTTTACAAAGTCAACGGTTTCGTCATACCAGCGTTGCGAGTCACCCATGGCGATAAAGCGTATAGTAGACTTTCCCAGGCATTTGGCCTCGATCTTTTGAATATTTTTCGCATTAATGTCTCTTTCTCCTTTTATGTCGACGTCATATGGATGATAATCTATCAAGTCACATCCGGAAACTAGCAGACAACAAAGAAAGATTGCGGTAATTCCTTTTATTTGTCTCATAATTTTTATTTTAGTGCATGAAAACTCGATGCAAAGATAAAGTTTTCTTTATGAAAAACAAAATGTTGCTGTCTAATTAATAGACGACTGTGTCTAATAATTAGACAATATTCTCGCACTATGAATTATGTAATCCGTTGTTATATTGTTTGTTACTTCTTTTGGCACGCTTTGTGCAATTAAGAATTTCAGGTGATCTGCATGAAAGAGACACCTTATATTTATTAAAATTCTAAAATACAAACAGGGCTGATATGAGACAATTGTACTACACTTTCCGAACTCTTCTCCGTGGAAGAGGTATAAATCTGACCAAAATAATTTCGTTAACTTTAGGGCTTTTGGTCGGCATCCTGTTATTTGCCAGGGTTGCATTTGAGTTGAGCTTTGATGGTCATTATAAAGAAGTTGATAGATTGTGTGTGATTAATGCTGTTTATTACGTTGGCGGAGAGAAAGGAGAGGCACATCAGGTCGTTCTTGCTCCGGTTCCGGGTGCCATAGCCGAAGGTTTTCCTGACGAGATCGAATCATCTACAGTTGTTCGTATCCGGTATGGTGATAACACTCTTTTTTATAATAATGTCCGTCAGTGTCCGAAAATGATTCTTTCTGATTCACTTTTCTTCAAGACAATGGGTATCGATATTATTAGCGGCGATCCACGTGAATTGGTCAATCCTGAAACCATGTTTGTTTCACGGAGTTTTGCTCGTAGAATATTTGGTGATGAAAGTCCGATAGGGAAAACGCTACTTTATAATCGCACTTTGCCCATGACGATAAAAGGAGTTTATGAAGACATTCCGGAGAACAGTTCTTTATATCACGAAGTTGTAATCTCTTTCTCTACTATTGAAAAGCATCATTGGGAATGTATGGGTTGGGAATGTGGAGATAGTTTTCAAGGATACATCCGATTGAAAAATGCCTCTGATCTGGATAAAGTCAACTCGCGTATCGATCCTATAATCGAAAAACATCTTCCTTTCAGACCTGAAGAGGGATTTGCCATACGCTATTCATTACAACCTATTCGTGGAGTTCATGCCAGCGCTCCTGTCATACAAAAGATGGTGATGATTATGTCACTGTTAGGATTGGTGATTCTTTTTATCGCTGCCATGAATTATGTGCTAATCTCTATCTCTTCACTTGCCCGACGTGCCAAAGCAATAGGCGTACATAAATGTAATGGTGCCAGTGAAAGGAATATTTTCTCGATGTTTCTCTGGGAGACGGGTATCATTATAATGATATCGCTGATACTGGTGGGTGTATTGGTTTTGAATTTCAGAGAGGATATTGAATATCTTGCTTCTGCTTCAATCGGTGCTCTTTTCACTTGGGAGACTTTATGGGTACCTATTTGTGTTATCGTGATTCTGTTTATAGTTGCCGGCATTATTCCGGGACATTTGTTTTCTTCTATTCCTGTCACCCATGTCTTCCGGAACTATACCGAAAGAAAGGGGGGATGGAAGCGTACTTTACTTTTTCTTCAGTTTACTGGAGTTACTTTTGTGCTGGGTATCTTATGTGTGGTGTTGCTTCAATATAACCGGATCACTACGAAACCGATAGGCTATAATCCGGAGGGAATCGCATTTACATATCATAATTTTGCCGATTCGGAGTCTGCATTAGACAATCTTCGCCGACTTCCTATGGTCAGCGATGTTTCAGATAGTGAATCGAGTATCATCTCGGGATATGGAGGTTTGGCTGTTACCGATGAGAATGGGATTATTTTATTTACTACACGTTTGAATGCGTGCTTATATAACTATGTTCCGTTTATGGGTATCCGTATCAAAGAAGGAAGGAATCTCAATGGTCCCGATCAGGCATTGGTAAACGAAGAGTTTGTACGACAAATGCGTTGGACTGATGGAGCTGTCGGAAAGAAATATGAAAATTTCACCATAGTGGGAGTCATGGAGAATTTCCCGGTAAACAGCTATTATGAAGAGCAAGATCCCGTGGCATTCATCGGTCAACAGCAGATTAATAATTGCTATCATGTCCGGCTCAAACAACCATACGAGGAAAATTTGCGATCACTTAATAAATCAATGGAAGAGATGTATCCTACAGAGGATATTGTTTTTAAGTCCCTGTCTTATAGCATTGAGGATCAATATCAGAATGTACGTCGTTTTCGTGATGCCGTAATGTTGGCTTTCGTCGTTATTTTGCTGATATCTCTGATGGGGTTGATTGGGTATATTTCTGACGAAATACAACGTCGTAGTAAAGAAATCGCTATACGTAAAGTCAATGGGGCGGAAGTATCTCATATTTTGAACTTGCTTTCCAAAGATATTATTTGGACTGCCTCGCCTGCGGTGTTGTTTGGAACTGCCGGTGCATACTTTGTGGGCATACAATGGCTCGGACAGTTCGCTGAACGAATCAGTTTACAGGTATATTGGTTTGTACTGATAGCTATAGTTGTATTGGCTATGATTTTTTTGAGTGCAGTGATTAAGGTTTGGCATATTGCCAACGAGAATCCGGTAAAGAGTATTAAAAGTGAATAAACAAATGAATTAAATAGAAATGATTATGATACAGATTAGTGACATTAGTAAAGTGTTCCGCACTTCAGAAGTAGAAACAGTAGCGTTGAATCATGTTAGTCTGAATGTAGAAGAAGGTGAATTTGTAGCCATTATGGGACCTTCCGGTTGTGGTAAATCTACACTTCTCAATATTTTGGGTCTTCTTGATAATCCTACAGAAGGTTCTTATAAACTTATGGGACAGGAAGTAGCTATTCTTCATGAAAAGGAACGTACCCGTGTTCGTAAGGGTAAATTAGGATTTGTGTTCCAAAGTTTTAATCTGATAGACGAACTGAATGTGTATGAGAATGTAGAGCTTCCGCTTACTTATCTGGGTATAAAAGCCTCAGAACGTCGTCAGATGGTAAATAATATACTTCATCGGATGAATATCAGTCATCGTGCCAAACATTTTCCCCAACAGCTTTCGGGTGGTCAGCAACAGCGTGTAGCTATTGCGCGGGCGGTGGTTACTAACCCGAAGCTGATCTTGGCCGACGAACCTACGGGCAATCTCGACTCTAAAAACGGTGCTGAAGTAATGAATCTGCTGACGGAACTCAACCATGAAGGAACAACTATAATTATGGTGACTCACTCACAGCATGACGCTTCATTCGCTCATCGCACAGTGCATCTTTTTGATGGAAGTATTGTCGCCAGTGTGAAAGCTTAACTTAACGGCAGATATGATGAAACAATTTTATTATACTATTCAGACATTGCTACGAGGGCAGGGAAACAATATGATCAAGATAGTTTCACTGACTTTGGGATTATTCGTCGGAATATTACTTTTTTCCCGCGTAGCATTTGAATTAAACTATGATAGCTATTATCAAGAACCGGAAAATCTTTTTCTAACTTTACGTACAGTTGTTTCGCAAGGTGAAAAGAAAGAGCCTGTTTGTAGTAATTACGGAAAACTTCCAGCAGCAATTCGTGAAAATTTTCCTGATGAAGTGGAAGATGCAACTTTGATTGACTTATTTAGTCGCAGTTCGCTTTACCATGAAGGCCAGGAAAAGAAAGATGCAATACTGGCTACTTCCCGAAGCCATATTTTTTCCACTTTGGGCGTTAAAGTACTTTCCGGAAATGTGTCTGAATTGGATAATATGGATGCACTGTTTATATCCCGTTCTCTTGCTCAAAGTCTTTTTGCAGATGCCGATCCTATTGGAAAGACAGTAATGATTAATATTGATTATCCATTGACTGTTCGAGGTGTTTTCGAAGATATTCCGGAAAATGCCGAGTTTCGGTTTGATGGGGTCTATTCATTTGTGACTCGTGCTAATAGATTCAGAGATGAACGTGGTGGATGGCGGGGTGATATCAGCTATACATGTATGGTTCGTTTTCGCCATCCGGAAGATGTAGAGAAAGTGGCGGCACGTATGCCTGATATGATGAAGAAGTATATACAGTATAATAAAGACTGGTTTGAAGAATTTTCGTTTATAACTCCTTCACAGTTTCATTTGCAGAAAAAGGAATCACGTAAAATTATCAGTATTCTATCGATTCTCGGATTTGCTATTTTGCTGATTGCCGGGATGAATAATGTACTTATTTCTATTTCTTCTTTGCCACAGCGGGCCAAATCAGTAGGAGTGCATAAATGCAGCGGAGCTTCAACCGGACATATATATCGTATGTTCTTATGGGAATCGGCATTATTGATTCTCGTTTCTCTTTTGGGGGTTATAGTCCTTCTGCTCTATTTTAAACCGGAAATAGAAGACTTGTCTGGTGCCTCATTAGCAACCCTGTTTACATGGCGTACCCTATGGGTTCCTGCATTAGTAACCATTTTTTTATTTTTACTGATTGGCTTGCTTCCGGGAAAGCTTTTCTCTTCCATCCCTGTGACACAAGTTTTCCATCGTTTTACCGGGTATCGTGCTTCCTGGAAATATCCGTTGTTGTTTGTACAATTTACAGGAGTTGCTTTCATATTGGGATTGCTAATGATCATTCTTTTACAGTACAATCAAGTCATGAATCGAAGTATGGGCTATAAAATAGATAATTTAGTTATAGGGTGGGGGCCATTTGATTCAATGGATAAAATAGATGGCATTCTCCGGGGATTGCCTTTTATTGAAGCATCTTGTAATAGTGCTTCATTTATCTATAATGGTCATACAAGACAATCTTTTACTGATATTAACGGAAAACGTTTTATGGGGTGTATCGATTTTATAGATGAGCATTACGTCCCGATTTTAGGTTTGCAGATTTTGCAAGGGCGTAACGTTCATCAGGATGGTGAAGTATTGGTAAATGAAGAATTGCTACGGCAAGTAGGTTGGACTGATTCGCCTATAGGACGGAAACTGATGGAAGATAACTATGAATGGGGGACTGTGGTTGGGGTAGTCAAAGATTATGTAGCACAAAGTGCGTATCAGCCACAAGCCTCTGTGGCATTGGTGAATAGCTTGGAAAGGAGATGGGAAGCCAATAAACGGAATCTGATTTTGAAAGAACCATTTAAAGAGAATCTTTCTAGAATCAGGGCTTTGATGAAAGAAACATTTCCTACGGAGGATATTCAGTTCCGTTCTGCTCGTCAGGAGGTCGATAATCTGTATCAGGTAGTACGCCGTTTCCGCAATATTGTGATTGTAGCTTCCGTTTCGATTGTAGTAATCGTATTGATGGGGTTATTCGGATTTGTGAATGATGAAGTACAACGGCGCAGTAAAGAAATTGCCATTCGTAAGGTGAATGGGGCTGAGTCGGGAAATATTATTAATCTTTTGAATCATAATATTTTCTGGATTGCTTTACCGGCTATCTTTGTTGGAATCGCTTTAGCCTATGTCGTCGGACATAAATGGGTGGAACAATTTACCGATCAGATCAATCTCAACGCAGGGCATTTTCTTTTGCTTCTCTTATTAATATTATTATTGATTTTAGGAAGTGTCACCGGAAAATCTTGGCGCATTGCTAACGAAAATCCGGTAAACAGTATTAAGAACGAGTAATTAAAAATAATGATTATGATAGAAATTAATGACATTAGTAAAGTGTTTCGTACTTCAGAAGTAGAAACCGTAGCGTTAAATCATGTAAGCCTGAATGTAGAAGAAGGTGAATTTGTGGCCATTATGGGGCCTTCCGGTTGTGGAAAGTCTACTTTACTCAATATCCTGGGACTTCTCGATAATCCTACGGAGGGTTCTTATAAACTCATAGGACAGGAGGTAGCCGATCTTCATGAAAAGGAACGTACCCGTGTGCGTAAAGGGAAGTTGGGGTTCGTATTCCAAAGTTTCAATCTGATAGATGAATTGAATGTTTATGAAAATGTGGAACTTCCGCTTACTTATTTAAATATCAAGGCTTCGGAACGCCGCCGAATGGTAGACAATATTCTTCATCGGATGAATATTAGCCATCGTGCCAAACACTTTCCCCAACAGCTTTCGGGTGGGCAGCAACAACGTGTGGCCATAGCCCGCGCTGTGGTTACCAATCCAAAACTGATTCTTGCCGATGAGCCTACAGGAAATCTTGATTCTAAAAATGGTGCAGAAGTGATGAATCTGTTGACAGAGCTGAATCGTGAAGGTACAACGATAATTATGGTTACGCACTCTCAGCACGATGCTTCGTTTGCACATCGTACGATACATCTGTTCGATGGTAGCATAGTGGCCAGTGTGAAAGCTTAACCAATAAAAAAACATAATGAAACAACTCTACTATACCATTCAAACATTACTACGGGGACGTGGAAGTAATGTAATTAAAGTAATTTCACTGACACTGGGATTGCTGGTAGGAATTCTGCTGTTTGCTCGCGTTGCATTCGAGCTGAATTATGATAGTTATTATTCGGAACCGGAGAATTTGTGTATAACTTTACGTACGGGTATTTCGGATGGGATAAAAAAAGAGCCGAATATCGATAACTATGGTAAGTTAGCAGAGGCCATTCGCGAAAATTTCCCAGATGAAGTAGAAGATGCGACCGTGCTTGATCTCTTTAGCCAGAGTCCTCTCTATCATGAGGGTAAGAAGATGGAACATGTAATCTTAGCAACCTCTAAAAGTCACGTTTTTTCTACTTTAGGTATTAAAGTCTTACTCGGAGATGTTTCCCAACTCGACAGAGTGGATGTTATTTTTATCTCCCGTTCACTTGCCCGGCGTTTGTTTGCAGACGCAAATCCGATCGGAAAAACAATCAATATTGAAATTGATTATCCGTTGACTGTGCAAGGAGTTTTTGAGGATATTCCGGAAAATACCGAATTTCATTTTGACGGAGTTTATTCCTTCGATACCCGATCTAAGCAATATGGTTCTGAACGTGGTGGCTGGGGATATGATTCCAGTTATCATTGTATGGTTCGTTTCCGCCATCCCGATGAAAGAGAGAAAGTGGAGGTACGTATGCCTGAAATGCTGAAAAAGTATATACACAACTATAAGGGTCAATCAGAGGAGTATTCGTTTATGACTCCTTCACAGTATCATTTGCAAAAACCGGAATCTCGTAAAATAGTTATGATTCTTTCAATACTCGGATTTGCCATCTTGTTGGTTGCCGGCATGAATAATGTCTTGATTTCTGTTTCATCATTGGCTCAACGAGCTAAGTCTGTTGGCATACATAAGTGTAATGGTGCTTCTGATGGGCATATCTATCGTATGTTTCTGTATGAATCAGCACTATTGATATTGCTTTCTTTATTGTTCGTGACAGTCCTGTTATTCACTTTTAAGTTGGAGATAGAAGATCTTTCCGGAGCTTCATTAAAGGCTTTATTTACATGGCAAACTCTGTGGGTACCGATTTTGGTTTCTTTGGTTTTATTTCTGGTCATCGGACTATTTCCGGGCAAGTTGTTTGCCGCTATTCCTGTGACACAAGTTTTCCATCGTTTTACTGCACATCGTTTTGTCTGGAAGCGATCATTGCTTTTTATACAGTTTACGGGAATTGCGTTTATTTTAGGCCTGTTGATGGTTATTCTTTTACAGTATCATCAGGTGATGACTCGTGACATGGGATATAAGGTTGATAATTTGGCAGTTGGGTGGTCGCCATATAGAGAAATTGATAAAATGGACGGTATTCTCCGAGGACTGCCCATAGTTGAGGAGTTTTGTAATGCAAGTACGATTATTTATGGTGGCTACATGGGTCAACCTTACACAGATGCACATGGGAAGGAATTTATGGGACGTATCGAATTTGTTGATGAACATTATGTTCCGGTTATGGGACTTCAGATTATAAAAGGCAGGAATATCCAGCAAGATAAAGAGATCTTGATTAATGAAGAGATGGTTCGTCAAATTGGTTGGACGGATAGTCCCATCGGTAAGAATCTGGAAGATGGCAAAAATAACTTTGGTACGATTGTCGGAGTTGTGAAAGACTATGTTGTACAAAGTGCGTACATGCCACAGGCTCCTGTAGCACTGATGAGTAATTTGGAATGGATGAATGTGCTTAATAAACGGAATATTATTTTGAAAGAACCTTTTGGTGAGAACCTGGCTAAGATTAACACATTGATGAAAGAGGCTTTTCCGACAGTAGATATTGTATTCCGTTCTGCCCGTCAGGAGATTGATAAGCAATATCAAGAGGTCCGCCGTTTCCGTAATGTCGTGATTATAGCTTCTATTGCTATCCTGTTGATTGCTTTGATGGGACTGTTCGGCTTTGTAAATGATGAAATTCAACGTCGTAGCAAAGAAATTGCCATTCGTAAAGTGAACGGTGCCGAAGTACCGGATATTCTTCGTTTGGTTTCCGGGAATATTTTCTGGACGGCACTAAGTGCTGTTCTGGTCGGAATAGTATTTGCGTATATTGTAAGTAATAAATGGCTGGAACAGTTTTCTGACCGGGTATCAGTCAATGGGGGACATTTTCTTGTCGTGATCATAATTATCTTGTTGTTGATCATGGGAAGTGTCATCGGGAGGTCCTGGAATGTGGCTAATGAGAATCCGGTGAACAGTATCAAGAACGAATAGTGATGATTTAATATGTAAAAAGACAAAACAATGAAACAATTCCATTATACCATTCAGACATTAATTCGCGATCGTAGAAGTTGTGTCATTAAGGTGATCTCATTGTCGTTGGGATTATTGGTATCTATCATTTTATTTTCTCGGGTAGCTTTCGAACTGAGCTATGATAACTGTTTTCAGGATGTGGACAACCTTTACATTGTAAAGACGGAATGGATTAAGGATGGAGTGATCAAAGGAAATGCAGGATCATATACATTAATACCGATAGCATCGACAGTTGCTGAGGAGTTTCCGAAGGAGGTGGAAAGTGCGGTTTGCTCAAGTATATCTTTTGAAGCTATTTTCAAAATAGGTAATCGGAAGATGAATAAATCTTTTATTTTATCAGACTCCCTTTATTTCCGTACTATGGGAATTGAGGTCATTAGTGGTAATCCGAATGATTTGACCAATCCTGATGTGCTCTTTTTATCACAGTCGGTTGCACGAGAAGCATTCGGTGAAGAAAATCCTATTGGAAAGACTTTGCATATGATGGTTTGGGGCACTCCCGTAGAAGCTTTGGTAAAAGGAGTATTTGCCGATCTTCCGTATAATGTATCGTTGGAACGTCACGAAGCAGTCCTGTCTTTTGCCAGTCATAGTAAATATGGTTGGGGACGTCCTGGCTGGACGAGTGGTGGTAATTACAATGCCTTTATTCGTTTAAAGGATGGAGAAAGGAGTGCTGATGTTATTAATACTAACATTGATAAAGTAATTGCAAAACATATTCCCTCAGACATGAATATGCACTTACATATGTTTGTGGTTCCTTTGCGGACTATTCACCTGGAACATTCAGATGTGAAAAGGACGATTCTCATATTATCTTTGTTAGGATTCGCCATTCTTTTTGCGGCCACCATGAACTATGTGCTTATTTTTGTTTCCTCACTTTCTCAGCGTGCCAAAGGAATTGGAATTCATAAGTGTAACGGTGCATCCGATAAGGCTATATTTTCTATGTTTATATATGAAACGGCTTTGATTATCGGTGTTTCCCTGGTGCTTATGATCATATTTCTATTCCAATTTCAGGAAAAGATCGAAGAATTGGCAGAGGTATCCTTATCATCTCTTTTTACCTGGCATAATTTATGGGCTCCATTATCGGTAGTTACCTTTCTGTTTGTTATTGGAGGCATATTGCCCGGAAAAGTATTTTCTTTGATTCCCGTTACTCAGGTCTTCCATCCCTATATTAAAAAGAATAGGGGATGGAAAAGGATATTGTTGTTTATTGAATTTGCAGGGGTGGCTTTTATCTTTGGATTGATGTGTGTGGCATATCTTCAGTGTCACTACATTATAAATAGGGATATGGGATATCAGCCGAAGGGTGTCGCATCTTGTAAGCATGATTTTGCTGAACCTGACAACGCACGTAATAACCTGAAATCTTTACCTTATGTGGAGGGGGTAGCTTCTATTCGTGGAAGTATGACCTGGTTTGGGAATCGGGAGGTAACTGATGAAGGTGGAAAAGTTCTTTTCACTCCTCGTTGTGCGGCATTCGACAAAGACTTTGTTCCATTGTTGGGACTTCATATCAAGACCGGGCGTAATTTTACAGGTGAAAGGCAGTTTCTGGTTAATCAGCCATATGTAGAGAAGATGGGCTGGAAGGGTAGTGGGGTTGGCGAGATAGTTCCTAATCGAGGTACGGTGGTTGGCGTGCTTGCTCCTTTTTGTTGTGGTGTGCTTCCGGCTGATAATGAACCTTTGGAAATTGAATATGGTACTAATTTGAGGAATGTCCATGTTCGTCTCAAGGAACCTTTTACAGAGAACTTGCATAGACTGAATAATGAAATGAAAAAGATATATCCGCAAGAGGATATAGAGTTTAGGTCTTTAGAACAGGATTTAGAACGATACTATCGCCCCACAATAATTTTTCGTGACGCCACTTTTTTGGCTTTTATAACGATACTGTTTATCACTCTGATGGGATTGATTGGTTATATAAATGATGAAGTCCGTCGGCGTAGCAAAGAGATAGCTATTCGTAAAATAAATGGTGCCGAAGCCAGATCTATTCTCTTTTTATTATCTAAAGATATCTTCTGGGTTGCAATTCTCTCGGTTGCCATCGGTACATACGGAGCTTACTACATGAGTCTGTTGTGGATAAGTCAATTTGAAGATACAATCTGTGTTTATGCAGGTTGGTATGTAGTGACAGCTATTTGTTTATTGGTCTTTATCTTTGTTTTCATTATAGGGAGATCCTGGCATATCGCTAATGAAAATCCGGTGAACAGCATCAAGTCTGAGTAATGTTTCAATTCCATGAAAGAAAGGCTCGGTTTCGCTGAAACCGGGCCTTTCTTTTGTCTTTATCAAGTCTCTGCTTCACCGGTTTATAGCTTCTGTCCGGATGTTTTCTCTTTTACTTTCTTGATATACACCATCAAAATCACTACCGCTGTTACAAAAGCCAATCCGTCAGAGAAAGGCATGCTGATCCATACCCCCTTTACACCATATAAGGGTGGAAGCAGAAGTAATCCCGGGAGCAGGTATACTAACTGGCGCGAAAGTGACAGAAAAATACTGATCTTAGCCATTCCTATACTCTGGAAGAAATTTGATATAACGATTTGTGCACCTACAAACGGGAACATCAACGTGCAAATGCGCAGCCCGGACGATGCCATGTCAATCAATTCATCGCTATCGGTAAAGATGGCCGAAACTGTGTGCGGAAAAAGTTCACAGATAATGAAACCGCTACTCGTTATCAATACACCGACAATGATACCGAGACGGAGTGTATGCTTTACACGGTCGATCTTCTGTGCACCGTAATTGTATCCGACGATGGGTTGCATTCCCATAGTCAACCCCATTACCACCATTACATACAGCATCAGCAGGCGATTAATGATACCATAGGCACCGATAGCCATATCGCCACCGTATTTTTGCAAACTATTATTAATGAGTATGACAATGATACACGCTGTGACATTCATGGCAAAAGGAGACATTCCTATGGAGAAGATACTGCCGATGATGCGTCTCTTCATTTTCCAGAAACCCGGCATGAAATGGACAAAACTCTCTTTGTTACGGAAGTGGTTTACTACCCATATCATTCCGATAAACTGTGACAGGACTGTAGCCATAGCAGCTCCCCGAATCCCCCAGCCGAAATGGAAAATGAAGACAGGAGCGATGATGACATTGGCAATAACTGTCACCAGGGATGTCAACATGGCCTTTTTCGGATATCCCGTAGCACGCATCACGTTGTTCAACCCTATCATGGTATAAGTGATGGGAGTTCCCAAGAGAATCACTTGCATAAAATCACGGGCATAGGGAAGTGTACCGGTACTGGCGCCGAAGAAAAACAATATCGGGTCCAGGAATAGATAAGCCAATCCACCGAACAGCACTGCATTCGTCAGGCAAAGCATCAATGTATTTCCCAGAACATCGGTCGCACCCTTGATGTCTTTTTGTCCCAAGCGTATGGATGAGATGGTAGCTCCACCTGCCGAAATCAGTACACAGAACGCTACGACCAGATTCATTAGCGGGAAGGTGATCGCCAGTCCGGAGATAGCCATGGGACCGACACCGTGCCCGATAAAAATACTGTCGATGATATTATAAAGTGACGTAATAGTCATTCCGATGATGGCCGGGATGGAATATTGTAACAGAAGTTTGCCAATAGGTTCTGTACCCAGTATGCGGGGATCGGTTTGTTGTGCCATATAGTGAAGCGTTACATATTTTTAAGTGCAGCAAAGGTACAAATAATTTGCCTGATTCGATGATTATTCTGAACTTTGCCCACAGAGTTTAACAAACACGTAAAAGAATGTTTATGGATGCAACAAAGAAAATAACGGCATTATTCGATTGTGATGGTGTAATTGTCGATACAGAAGGGCAGTATACCGTTTTCTGGAATGAAATGGGCCAAAAGTATGTAAATGATGCAAACTTTGGTTCCAAGGTTAAGGGCCAGACACTGGTACAGATTTATGATAAATACTTTGCAGGAGAACCGGAAAAACAGCGGGATATAACCGAGGCATTGAACCGCTTTGAAATAAAAATGAATTATGACTATGTTCCCGGAATAGTTGAGTTTATAGCAGATCTGCGTCGGCATGGTGTGAAAATAGCTTTGGTTACCAGTTCCAATACGGCAAAAATGGAGAATGTTTATCATGCCCATCCCGAGTTTAAATCCCTTTTTGATGAAATATTGACTGCAGAGCGTTTTAAGCGTTCTAAGCCTGATCCTGAATGTTTCTTGTTGGGAATGACAATTTTCGGTTCCGATTCAAAAGATTCGTATGTGTTCGAAGATTCATTTCATGGTTTGCAGGCCGGTAGATCATCCGGAGCCATTGTTGTCGGATTGGCAACTACGAATTCACACGAAGCCATTGCCGACAAGGCAGACTATGTAATAGACGATTTCAGAGGGATGACTTACGAAAAACTGCTGACTATAACTTCACGTTATATCTGATAAGAAAGATTGAATAGCATCTCAGGGAAGAATCCCTTAGCTTTGCATGGTATTTAAAAAGAGAGAAAGCCATGTATAAGCAAACGATTCGTCCTGTTTTATTTCTGATGGAACCCGAAAAGGTACATGCCTTGTTGGTTTCCTGCCTCAAATGTTACCGGCATTTGCCATGGTGCAGATGCTGGATACGTCACCTTTATACTTGTTCCGACAAACAGTTGATATGGAATCATCTTACTTTTCGAAACCGTATCGGTCTGTCGGCCGGTTTCGATAAAGGAGCCGAAATTTTTGATGAATTGGCCGATTGTGGTTTCGGATTTATCGAAGTAGGTACTGTAACTCCCGATTCTCAGGATGGAAATCCCCGTCCGCGTATTTTTCGCTTGCCTCAGTGTGAATCTTTAATTTCCCGTACGGGCTTCAATAATCCCGGATTGGATGTTATTAAACGCCGTCTTGAACAGAAAAGCGGTTCGTATGTTTTAGGTGTAAATATAAATAAGAATCCCTCTTCGGAAGGAGAGCAGGCGGTGGCTGACTTTTTGCGTCTGTATAAGGAGTTACATCCTCATGTCGGTTATTTCACACTTAATTGGGGATCTGTGGATGTTGCTCTGATGAAACAGGTGCTACAGGGGTTGGCAGCTTTTCGTGTGGAGCAAAACATACATGTTCCGTTGTTACTCAAACTTCCTGCCGATATCACAGAAGAAGGAATGGATGATGTGATCGACTGTACTCGTCTGTACCGGGTAGATGGAGTGATAGCTACCGGACCTACCATGGAGCGGAGTTACTTAAAAGGTTATTCACCTGCACAATTACAGAAGATCGGCTCCGGTGGAATCAGTGGACGCGGGATAGGGGAGAGGTCATTAAAAGCCGTCAGCTATTTGCGTGCCCATGCCGGAAAAAGCCTTCTGATAGTAGGGGCAGGCGGAATCATTACTCCCGCTGATGCCCGTAGGATGTTGGATGCGGGGGCCAATCTGATACAAATCTATTCTTCGTTTATTTATGAAGGGCCGGGTATAGTGAAAAAAATGATTCAGGAAATTAAATGATAAGGAATAAAGTTATGGAACAGAGTTTTATCGAATATTCATTAGGAAAAGATGCTTCTTCGGCTGTCCTTTGGGTTTATCCGGTTCGCAAGCCAAGAGGTAAAGCCATTATTATGTGTCCCGGTGGCGGGTTCAATCAGATAGCTTCAGATCATGAAGGACGTGATTTTGCTGCGTGGTTTAATAATCAGGGCATCACATACGCCGTACTGAATTATCGCATGCCTAACGGTGATGTTGAAGTGATTCGTGAGGATATTCGTGAAGCGATTCGCCTGATCCGCCGTCAGTCGGCAGAGTGGGGAATCCATCAACTGGGTGTTATGGGAGCTTCTATCGGAGGCTATATCGCTGCTACTGCCGCAACTCTTTATACCGGAACAGACCGGCCCGACTTTCAAGTATTGCTTTATCCCGTTATCAGCATGACCGACAGGCTGACTCATTGGCCTTCACGCGAACGTATGTTGGGAGAAACTATCTCCGAAGGTTTGAAAGAAACACTATCCCTTGAACTTCACGTCACAGCCGATACTCCTCCTACATTCATCGTTTTGGCCGAGGATGATCAGGCCGTATCTCCTCTCAACAGTATTGTCTATTATACAGCATTATTGAAACATGGAGTCTCTGCCGGACTGCATATTTATCCGGAAGGCGGACATAGCTTCGGATTTCGTGACAGTTTCATATATAAGGAGTTATGGACTGATGAACTACAAAAATGGTTGCTGACCTTTTAATGTGGATCCGCTAATTTATTCACTTTTACTTGTATGGTATGAATTAAAAGTTATACCTTTGCGCCCGATTTTTAATTTAAAAAGATTGGATATGGCTGGTTATATATCAGATGACACAAGAAAAGTGACGACTCATCGCCTAATCGAAATGAAGCAAAGAGGCGAAAAAATATCTATGCTTACATCGTATGACTACACAATGGCACAGATTGTCGACGGTGCCGGTATCGATGTAATTCTTGTAGGCGATTCCGCATCGAATGTGATGGCAGGTAATGTGACTACACTTCCTATTACCCTGGATCAGATGATCTATCATGGAAAATCGGTTGTACGTGGTGTAAAGCGTGCAATGGTAGTAGTGGATATGCCTTTTGGCTCTTATCAGGGTAATGAAATGGAAGGGCTTGCTTCAGCTATCCGCATAATGAAGGAGAGTCATGCCGATGCATTGAAACTGGAAGGGGGTGAAGAGATTATAGATACTGTGAAACGTATTCTGAGTGCCGGTATCCCCGTGATGGGACATCTTGGCGAGATTTTCATGGGAGATTTACCGATCATGACTGTTACAGGTACCTTTGTCATC
>OGZZ01001196.1_pt1 | contig 19126 bp, 15 predicted proteins | sample 1577021 | NCBI WGS metagenome assembly OGZZ01 (sample SAMEA3541526, study PRJEB24748) | human gut metagenome | biome: human gut; feature: human-associated habitat; material: faeces | place: China | collected 2012
GTCCACGCCGATCTCGTCCATGAGGTCGGCGAGCGAGAGCGCCTTGCCCGTGCGCTTGGAGACCTTGACGATCTCGTCGCCGCGCATGAGGCGCACCATCTGCATGATGAGGAAATCGAGCTTGCGTCCCTCAAGGCCGAGCGCGGGCGCGCGCATGGTCGCGGCAAAGCGGATGGCGTGACCGTGATGGTCAGCGCCCCAGACATCGATGACGCGGTCAAAGCCGCGCTCGATGAACTTGTTGCGGTGATAGGCGATGTCGACCGCATAGTAGGTATAAAAGCCGTTCGAGCGGCGCAGGACCTCGTCCTTATCGGCGCCGAGGTCGGTGTTGCGCAGCCAGAGCGCGCCGTCCTTTTCATACGTCAGGCCGGCATCCGTGAGCAGCTGCACAGTCTCGGCCACGTAGCCGGAGCTGTGCAGGCTGCTCTCGAGGAACCACTGGTCAAAGTGGATGCGGTAGCGCTCAAGGTCGCGCTGCATGCGCGCGATATTGTACGGCAGACCGAAGGCCACGAACGCCGCGCAGCGCTCGGCGCTCGGCACGGTGAGGTACTTGTCGCCGTCACGCTCGTAGATGAGCTTGGCGAGCGCCTTGATGTCGTCGCCGTGGTAGCCGTTGTCCGGGAATTCGACCGCGTCCTCACCCTCGATGAGCTGGAGGTAGCGCGCCTCGATGGACTTGCCGAACAGGTCGACCTGATTGCCGGCGTCATTGACATAGAACTCACGCCAGACATTATAGCCCGCGCGCTCGAGCACGGACGCGAGCGCGTCGCCGAGCACGCCGCCGCGCGCGTTGCCGATCGTCATGGGGCCGGTGGGGTTGGCGGACACGAACTCCACCATGACCTTCTCCCCGTGACCGTCGTCCACGCGGCCGTAGTCCGCGCCGGAGCTCTCGACGGCGGACAGCACGTCCTGATACCACTTGTCGGACAGGCGGAAGTTCAAAAAGCCCGGGCCTGCCGCCTCAACGCCGGAAAACCATGAGCCGCCGAGCTCCATGTGCGCGATGAGCGCCTCGGCGATCTTGCGCGGCGCCATGTGCATGGTCTTGGCAGATGCCATGGCATGGTTTGCGGCAAAGTCGCCGTTGGCGGTGTCCTTCGGCTGCTCAACGCTGCCGCGGATCTCCGCGCCCTCGGGCAGCTCGCCCGCGGCGACGGCACGCAGATATGCTTCCCGGATGCACGCATCCACAGCGGCGCGTGCCTGTTCGATTCGATTGGCCATAATCAGTTACCCTCTATTCTATAATCTTTATTGTTCTCTGACGGTGATCTTAAGCTGGTTGCGGTTGGCGCAGGCGTGATCAAAATCCACCACATACAGCAGCTCCAGCACGCCGCCTCGCTCACCGAGCGTGGAGCGGTAGCGCTGCGTCTCCAGTCCGACCGTGCTCGTGCGCGAGTACAGCGGCATGATGCCCGAGCAGGCGGTACAGCAGGCGTTTCGGCGTCAGACCGGCGAGTATCCGGAACCGGCTGCCAGAAGTGCATGGGAGGACATTCGCAGGCGTGAGCAGCAGGCCGAACAGCGCCGCGCCGCTGCCGCAGAAAAGGCGAAGGCCGAACCCAAACAGCCGTCTGCGGCTGCAAAACCGCTGCCGGACGGCTTAAATGAGGATGAAAAGACCATCGTCATGCTCGTGCGGGACGGTGTGAGCACGCCCGAGGAGCTGATCGACCGCTGCGGTCTGGCAGCACCGCGGGTGATGAGCCTTGTCACCATGCTGGAAATGGATGGGATTCTGCGCCGTGAAAAGGGCAGACTCATCCTCGGCACATGGTAAAAGTGAGAGAAAAAAGAAAACACGCAGCAATCACGCCGTAAGGCGTGTATTCAATAGAATTTCCGCAGGAAATTCATAAAAAGGGGGAGCATGGTCCAGACCACCTTCTCTTGCCGCTACGCGGCAATTCACCTTGTGTATCACCCTTTTTATACAAGTGCGGAGAAAAGTTTCGACGAAGGAGGAACTTTTCGCAGCCTTGGCCATATCCGAACAGAGTTCGGTATGGCCTTTCGATTGCAAGCGTGGTTGCAATCGAAGTAAGTTTTTGGAGGTTTTTATGTCTAAGTTAGTCATCGTGGAGTCCCCGGCCAAGGCAAAGACAATCGGAAAATATCTCGGTTCGGACTATGTCGTCAAGGCTTCGATGGGACATCTGCGCGATCTGCCGAAAAAGAAAATGAGCATCGATATCGAGCACGATTTCCAGCCGGAATATGTGCCGATCGAGGGTAAAGATAAAATCATCAAGGAAATCCGCAGCGAAATCCGCAAGAGCGATTTCGTCTATCTCGCAACTGACCCTGACCGCGAGGGAGAAGCGATTTCGTGGCACATCAAGGAGCTGTTCAAGCTCAAGGACAAAAATTCCCGCCGCGTGACCTTTAACGAGATCACCAAGCAGGCGGTCCGCTCGGGTATCGAGAACCCGCGCGATATTGATATCGATCTGGTAAATGCACAGCAGGCACGCCGTATTCTCGACCGAATCGTTGGCTATCAGCTGTCGCCGTTCCTGTGGCGCAAGGTCAAGCGCGGTCTGTCTGCGGGCCGTGTGCAGAGCGTTGCGACCCGTCTGGTCGTGGACCGTGAGAACGAAATCCGCGCATTCGTGCCGGAGGAATACTGGTCGATCGAGGCCCTGCTGCAGACCGCGGACGGCGGCAAGTTTTCAGCGCGCTACTACGGCGACGCGAACGGCAAGGCTGAGCTGAAAAACGAAGAGCAGGCGATGCATGTTGTCAACGCCGTTACCGGCAAGCCGTTCATCGTCGGCAATATCAAGCGCGGCAAGAAAAAGCGCACCGCCGCACCTCCGTTCATCACCTCGACGCTCCAGCAGGAGGCCAGCCGCAAGCTGAACATGACGCCGCGCCGCACGATGAGCATCGCGCAGGAGCTGTATGAAGGCATCGAGCTGGGCGAGTACGGCTTGACCGGTCTTATCACCTATATGCGTACCGACTCGCTCCGTCTGGCCGACGAGGCTACCGCCGCTGCCGCCGGTTTCATCCGCGGCCGCTACGGCGAGGAATATTATCCGGGCAAGCCGCGTGTGTTCAAGACCAAGGGCAACGCGCAGGACGCACACGAAGCCATTCGTCCGTCCAACGTGCAGCTGCTGCCCGAGGAAATCCGCAAGTACCTGACGCCCGATCAGTTCAAGCTATACCGCCTGATTTGGTCGCGCTTTGTGGCCTGCCAGATGGCAGACGCCATTCTCGATACGGTTTCCGCCGATATCGTTTGCGAGGGTCAGGTGTTCCGCGCATCCGGTCATACGGTCGCGTTCCCGGGCTTTACGGCGGTCTACGAAGAGGGCACGGACGACGAAAAGAAGCAGGATGCCGCCGGAAAGCCGCTGCCGCGCTTCGATCAGGGCGACAAGCTGACCGCCGAGAAAATCGAGCCGTCCCAGCACTTTACGCAGCCGCCGGCCCGCTATACCGAGGCATCGCTCATCCGTGCGATGGAGGAGCGCGGCATCGGCCGTCCGTCCACCTATGCGCCGACCATCTCGACCATCATCGACCGCGACTACGTCACCAAGGAGAGCCGCGCGCTGCGTCCGACGCCGCTCGGCGAGGGCGTTACCGGTCTGCTCGTGGACGAGTTCAAGTCGGTCGCGGACTACGAATTTACCGCCAATATGGAGCACGAGCTGGACGAGGTCGAGGCGGGCAAGCTGAATTATATCCAGCTGCTGCACAACTTCTATGACGGCTTTGAAGCCGCGCTCAAGCAGGCGGAGATCGATCTGGAGGGCAAGCGCATCAAGATTCAGGACGAGGTGACCGACGTTATCTGCGAGAAATGCGGACGCAACATGGTCATCAAGTCCGGCCGGTTCGGCAAATTCCTTGCGTGCCCGGGTTTTCCGGAGTGCACCAACACCAAGCCCATCACCGAGGACACCGGCGCTGCGTGCCCGGTTTGCGGCGCAAAGGTCGTGAAGAAAAAGTCCGCACGCGGCTATGTGTACTACTCATGCGACACCTATCCGACCTGCCAGTTTATGACGTGGGACAAGCCGCTCAAGACCAAGTGCCCGAACTGCGATTCCTCGCTGTTCCGCCACACCGACCGCGATTCCAAGGAGGTCACGGACGTTTGCCTGCGTGAGGGCTGCGGCTACAAGGAGCTGGTCAAGGAGGGCCTGCCGCCTGAGGAAACCGAAAAGCGCCGCAAGATGCGTGAAGCGCGTGCCGCCAAGGCTGCGGAACGTGCTGCCGCAAAGGAAGCCGCCGAGAAGAACGGCGAGACCGAGGAAAAGGTCAAGAAGGTAACGAAAAAGGCGGCTGTCAAGAAATCCACCGCAAAGAAAACTCTGCCGTGGATGACCAAGACCACCAATAAATTCAAAAAGCTGAAGGACGAGGCTGTACAGGAGCTGACTGCCAAGCAGCAGGAGCAGTACGCCAAGGCTCTGGCAAAGTATGAAGCAGAAAAGGCGGCTGAGAAGGCGAAAAAAGCCGCTGAGAAGAAAGCAGCAGCGAAAAAGCCTGCCGCAAAGAAAAAGACCACGGCAAAGGAGAGCGCCGAATGAGTGAAATGGTAACAGTAGTCGGCGCAGGACTGGCCGGCTGTGAGGCTGCATGGCAGCTGGCACAGCGCGGTATCTCTGTGCGCCTGTGTGAGATGAAGCCGGTGCAGCATACGCCGGCGCACCACTCGGACGATTTCGCTGAGCTGGTGTGCTCCAACTCGCTGCGCTCGGACGAGCTGGCGAACGCCGCCGGTCTGCTCAAGGAGGAGCTGCGCCGTCTGGACAGCCTTATCCTCTCCTGTGCGGATGCGCACCGCGTAGAGGCGGGCGGCGCACTGGCGGTTGACCGCGAAGCCTTCGCGGCAGCCGTCACCGAGAAGATCAAGAACCACCCGAATATCGAGGTGGTCTATGGTGAAGTGACCGAGATTCCGGAGGGCAGAGTCGTTATCGCCTCAGGCCCGCTGACCTCGGATACGCTGTTTGACGCCATCCACGCCAAGGTCGGCGGCGATTTCCTGCACTTTTACGATGCCGCCGCGCCGATTGTCACGGCTGAGAGCATCGATATGGATTCTGCCTACGAGGCGTCCCGCTACGGCAAGGGCACGGCGGATTACATCAACTGCCCGTTCTCCCGCGAGGAGTACGAGGTGTTCTGGAACGCGCTGACCACCGCTGAGGAAGCACCGGTACACGGCTTTGAGGATTCCAAGGTGTTCGAGGGTTGCATGCCCATCGAGGTTAACGCACGCCGCGGCTTTGACACGCTGCGCTTCGGCATTTTGAAGCCGATCGGCCTGCCGGACCCGAAAACCGGCAAGGATCCGTATGCGGTCCTGCAGCTGCGCCGCGACAACGCGAACGGCACGCTGTACAATCTGGTCGGCTGCCAGACTCACCTCAAGTTCGGTGAGCAGAAGCGCGTGTTCTCCATGATTCCGGCGCTGAAAAACGCCGAGTTCGTGCGCTACGGTGTCATGCACCGCAACACATTTCTGGATTCTCCGCGCCTGCTGGACGCGACTTACGCGCTCAAATCCGACCCGCGCATCCGCTTTGCGGGCCAGATGACCGGCGTAGAAGGCTATGTGGAGTCCACCGCCTCCGGCTGGGTGGCAGGCGTGGCAACGGCCATGGACGTGCTCGGCAAACCGATGCCGACACTCGACCGCCTGACCGCCACCGGCGCACTGGCGACCTATATTTCCGACCATACGGTCGCGAAATTTCAGCCGATGAACGTAAACTTCGGCATTATCGAGCCGCTCGGCTATAAAATCAAGGGCAAGCGGGAGAAGAACACCAAAATCTCCGAGCGGGCGCTCGAGCAGATCGAAAAACTGAAGGGAGAGCTTTAATATGAGGATCATCGTTGATGCGATGGGCGGCGATAACGCGCCCGAATCCGCTGTATGGGGCGGTGCGCTGGCTGCGAAGGAATACGGCGAGGAAGTGCTGCTGGTCGGCAAGCCGGAGGTCGTAGCGAATGTCCTCAAGGAGAAGGGACTTTCCGATGTTAAGGGCATTACTATCATGCCTGCAAACGATTTGGTCGATATGCACGACGATCCCGCAACGGTACTCCGCCGCAAGCCGGATTCGTCCATGGCGGTAGCGTTTAAGCTGCTCAAGGCCGGCGAGGGCGACGCGCTGGTTTCCGCAGGCAACACCGGCGCGCTGCTCACCGGCGCAACGCTGTACGGCGGCCGCATCAAGGGCATCCGACGCGGTGCACTGGCACCGGTTATGCCGTGCGCGAACGGTCAGGTCATGCTGTGCGATGCGGGTGCAAACACCGAATGCACCGCCGAAATGCTGCTCCAGTTCGCGTTCCTCGCTTCGCTGTATGCGGAGAAGATAAACGGTGTCGTCAAGCCGCGTGTCGGCCTTGTCAACAACGGCACGGAGGATACCAAGGGCGACCCGCTCCGCAAGGAGGCTTACGCGCTGCTGAAAAAGGCGGGCGACGAGGGCCGTCTGAATTTTGTCGGCAACGTAGAGGGCAGCATGGTGCCGCTCGGTGCGTGTGATGTTGCTGTCTGCGACGGCTTTACCGGCAATGTGCAGCTCAAGACCATTGAGGGTGTGGCGAAGTTCATGTCGAAGGAGATCAAGGGCGTGTTTATGGCGTCTGTCGGCACCAAGCTCGGTTATCTGCTGTGTAAAAAAGGCATGGACGACTTCCGCGAGGTGTTCAATCAGGACAAGATCGGCGGCGCGCCGTTCCTCGGTATCGCAAAGCCGGTCATCAAGGCGCACGGCTCGTCCAACGAAATTGCGGTGATGAACGCGGTCCGTCAGGCGATTGCGTACACCAAATCCGGCATGATCGATGCAGTTAAGGAAAACATTCAGTACATGACGGTTTCCGAGTGATCCACAGGAAGAAGGAACAAAAATGCTGAAAATTGACTATAAATTCAAGGACGAGAGCCTTCTCCGGCTGGCGATGACCCATTCGTCCTATGCGAATGAGCACCACGGCACGCATTTGCAGTGCAACGAGCGCCTGGAGTTTCTGGGCGATTCCGTGCTGGGCTTTGTCACGGCGGGTTACCTGTTCACGCACTATCCCGACCTGCCCGAGGGCGACCTGACCAAGCTGCGCGCGGCAGTTGTCTGCGAGGGCGCACTGGACGAGATCGCGCACGAGATCGGTATCCCGGAAGCCATCCGTCTGGGGCACGGTGAGGAGATGGGCGGCGGACGCAAGCGTGCGTCCATTCTCGCTGACGCAACAGAGGCTTTGCTCGGCGCCATCTTTATGGACGGCGGCATCGAGCCTGCCCGCGCGTTCGTGCTGCGGTTTATCCCGCACAAGGTCGAGGTTGCGCTGGCAGGCGGCGCGTTCAAGGACTACAAGACCATGCTGCAGGAGATCGTGCAGAAGAACAAGCAGGAAACGCTGGAATACCGTCTGGCAGGCCAGTCCGGCCCGGACCACGACAAGCGGTTCACCATGGAGCTGCTGCTCAACTCTAATGTGTTCGCGCAGGGCATCGGCAAGAGCAAAAAGGAAGCCGAGCAGATGGCTGCGAAGAAGGCCTTGGAAAATATGGGATGCTGACGCTTATCGTCAAACCGCAATAGAGATAAACGGCAAAGAGGTCGAGAAATCGACCTCTTTTGAGGCTGTCGAAAAACTAACGTTTTCCGAGCAGCCTCTCGATCGAAACCACGCTTTCGATCGAATTCCGAAGAAAAAACGCGCCTTGCAGGCACATTTTTTCTTCCCTTGTATAAATTCCGAGATACATGCTCTCGGAATTTATGAATTTGCTCCGCAAATTCTATTTTATGCGTGCTGCCGCACGAAGCAAAAGAGTCGAAATGCAGCTTTTTCGACAGACTGCAAAGAGGTCGAGAAATCGACCTCTTTTTTCTGCGTGACGCAGTTAGTCGTTGAAAAGATACTGCTGCAGTGGTAAAATAAAACTATCTATAATAAAGAGGTGGCATATGGTTCTCAAAAGCCTGATTTTACAGGGCTTCAAGTCGTTCCCGGATCGCACCGAGATCAAATTTCTCGGCGGCATTACGGCGATCGTCGGTCCGAACGGCTCGGGAAAATCGAATATTTCGGATGCCATCCGGTGGGTTCTGGGGGAGCAGTCCTCGCGGTCTCTGCGCGGCGCGAAGATGGAGGACGTGATCTTCGGCGGCACAGCCAGGCGCGGTCCGGTCGGCTTTGCCGAGGTTTCGCTCATTCTGGACAATTCGGCGCATGTGTTCCGCTCGGAATTTATCGAAATTATGGTCACGCGCCGGTACTACCGCTCGGGTGAGAGCGAGTATTTCCTCAACAAAAAGCACTGCCGCCTCAAGGACGTGCACGAGCTGTTTATGGATACCGGCCTGGGCCGCGACGGCTATTCCAGCATCGGGCAGGGCCGTATTGACGAGATTTTGTCCTTCAAGAGCGAGGACCGGCGCGAAATCTTCGAGGAAGCCGCAGGCATCACCAAGTTCCGCTACCGTAAGGAAGAAGCCGAGCGCAGGCTGTCAGCCACCGAGGAAAATCTGGTGCGTATCCGCGACCTGTACGGCGAACTGGAAAACCGGCTCGAGCCGCTCGAGCAGCAGGCTGACAAGGCGAAAAGGTTTCTGCATCTGCGGGATGAGCTGCGTGTACTTGAGGTCTCGATGTGGCTGCTGTCGCTCGAGCAGCTCAAGAATGACACTGCCAAGCTGAATAAAGACCGGACAACCTGCGAAAAGCAGCTTGCGGATGCAAAACAGCAGCAGGGAACGCTGTATGCGCAGTCCGAGCAGCTGGCCGAGTCACTGCGTGAAATTGACAGGGAAACCGAACGTCTGCGGAACGAGCTGCGCGAAGCAGAGCAGTTTGCCGCCGAGCAGATCAGCCGTGAGGCGGTTATTCAGGCGAACATCCGCAACTGCGAGGAGAATATCGAGCGCACACGGCAGGAGAGCGCACACCGCGCCGAGCAGGTGCAGAGCATGGATGCGCAGCTTGCCGAACGGCGCGAGCGTATTTCTGTGCTGAATGAGCAGGAGAAGGCACAGTCGGCTGAACTGGATGCACTCCGAAAACAGTCTGCCGAGCAGGAGCAGCAGCGCACACAGGCCGAGCAGGCACTTCGGCAGGCCGAGCAGGCGCAGCGCGGGCAGGAGCGCACGCTGCACGCGCTCGAACTCGACCGAACAGCCGCCGAGAGCGGTCTGGCGGGCATGAACGACCGCAAAATGACGCTGGATTCCGAAATCGCAGTAGCGGCACAGCAGCTGGATACCGAAAAGCAGGCACAGGACAATCTCGAGCGGGAACTGACCGCGTGCGAGCAAACGCTTGCCGAAACGGCAAAGCAGGCGCAGACGGCCGCCGCTCAGGCGGAGACCTGCCGCCGAAAGGCCGAGCAGGCGCAGAACGACCTGCGAGCAGCGCAGTCCTCGCTGAGCGAAATGCAGAGCCGCGTGAAAATGCTGACCGACATGCAGCATGAGTACGAGGGCTTCTCACGGTCGGTGAAAGCCGTCATGCGGCAGGCTGAAAAGGGTGCGATGAACGGCGTGCACGGTCCGGTTTCCGCGCTCATCACGACCGAAAAGCGGTTCGTGACGGCAATCGACACTGCACTCGGTGCGTCAGCGTCCTCCATCGTGGTGGACAGCACGAGCGTGGGCAAGCAGTGCATTTCGTACCTCAAGCGCACGGACGGCGGCCGCGCGACCTTCCTGCCACTGGATACCATTCGGGCAAACAGCCTGCGGGAGACCGGCCTGGAACGGCAGAACGGCTGCTTCGGCACCGCGGATGCTCTCGTCAGATTTAATGAAAAATATAAGAATATTGTGTGCAATCTGCTGGCGCGCACGGTCATTTCGGAGAATATGGACACCGCGCTGGCACTGGCCAAGGCGTACGGACATCGGTTTCGCATTGTCACCTTAGACGGACAAATCCTGCAGGCAGGCGGCGCCATGACAGGCGGCTCGACCTCCCGCGGCACCGGCGCACTGGCGCGGGCGGAACGCCTGCACGCCGCCGAGGAGCGCGTGCGCGCACTCGAGCAGGAGCGAAAAACGCTGGCACAGACCGAGCAGGATGCAAGGCAGGAACTGGAATCGCTTGCCGGGCAGGCGCAGGCCATCGAAACCGACCGCCGGCACGCGGAGCAGGAGAGAGCCGGACTTGCTGCTTCGGTAAAACAGCATGAATTCCTGCTGGAAAGCCTGCAGAAACGGTATGACAGCCTGATTTCTGAACAAACTAACTTCACAGCGACACAGCAGAAGTATGAACAGACACTTGCCGCCTGCACGGAGCGCCGGTCTGCCGCAGAGCAGGCGCTTGCAGCTGCCGAGCAGGTCTGCACCGAGCACCGTACGGCAGTGAACGCCGCCGCGGAACAGCTGGCGCAGGCGGCTTCGCGCATCACAGCCGCGCAGACCGCGCTCGCGGAGACGCGCACGGCGCAGGACAGCGAAGCACGCGCGCTCGCGGAGCTTGAGCGGCTCAAGGCCGACCTCGACGCGGGCGTGTCCGGTGCGGAGCAGACGATTGCAGGCTTTGCGGCGGAAATCGCACGTCTGACCGACGAACTCACCCAAGTCCGCACAGCCAAGCACGGACGCGACACAACCGCCCAGATGCTCAGCGAACAGCTTGCGCGGCAGACCGGCAGGCGCGAACAGACCGAGGGCGAACGGGTCCGTCTGGAAAAGGCGGCACAGAGCCGCAACGAGGAAATCCTTGAACTCGAACGCGAGACCGCCCGACTGGAAAACCGCGCGGTCCAGATGAAAACCGAGGAAACACAGATTCTGGATAAAATGTGGGAAAGCTACGAATTAACACCCACACCGGCGGCAGAAATCGTCCGACCGATTGAAAACCTCGGTGAAACGCGCGGCCGCGTGCAGGAGCTGCGCGTGAAAATGCGGGCGCTCGGCAACGTCAACCTGGATGCGGTGGACGAATTTCAGCGTGTGCAGGAGCGGTACAGCTTCCTGCGGGAGCAGAAGGATGACCTCGAGACCGCGCAGACCGATCTGCGCAAGGTCATCGACCAGCTGACCGTCAGCATGAAGGAGATTTTCGCGTCCGAGTTCGCCAAGCTGAATGTGTACTTCCGCGATACCTTCCGCGAGATCTTCGGCGGCGGACACGCCGAACTGCAGCTTGCCGATACCTCGGATATCCTGAACTGCGGTATCGACATCCGCGTGTCTCCGCCGGGCAAGGCGGTTAAAACGATTACGCTGCTTTCGGGCGGTGAAAAGGCGTTTGTCGCCATTGCGTTGTACTTTGCGATCCTTAAGCTGCGGCCTACGCCGTTCTGCGTGCTCGATGAGATCGAAGCCGCGCTCGATGATGTAAACGTGCAGCGGTTTGCAAAATACATTCGCCGCCTGACAGATTCGACACAATTTATTGTAATTACCCACAGACGTGGTACAATGGAAGAAGCAGATATGCTCTACGGCGTGACCATGCAGGAGCAGGGCGTTTCCAAAATGCTGATGCTCAATCTGGCTGAGGCGGAAAAACGGCTCAAAAATACCATTAAGTAATGGGAAATGGAGAATTGCGGCAATGGATATGCGAAGCGCAAAATATCCGTATCGGTTGGATGTGGAAAGGCGATTGCCGAACGGCTCTCTTACGACAGACGGCTATGCGGCGCGGCATCCGGTCGAGTTTCGGCACTGGGGACACGCCCGCGGCTATGTTCTCTGGGGTGAGCGGATTGACCGCACGGACTGGGAAAACTGGCGTATCAACTACTACGGGAAATAATTACTAAATACGGATTCCTGATTTGCAAGATAAACATAAGGAGATAAGCATGGGATTTTTTGATAAAATTAAGCAGGGCTTAAAGAAAACATCGGATGCGGTGAACCACTCGCTGGACAGCGTGTTTGCGGCATTTGTCAAGGTGGATGATGATCTGCTCGAGGAACTGGAAGAAGCACTCATCCTGTCGGACGTCGGTGCGTCCACGGCGGCGAAGATCGTCGCTGAGGTGGAAAAGCGCGCCAAGCTGCGCAAGACCACCACGGCAGACGAGCTGCGCGATTTACTCCGCGAGGTGCTGACCGACAATATGCTCGACAACCAGCCGCTGAATACGGACGGCAAGCCGGCGGTCATTCTGGTAATCGGCGTCAACGGTGTCGGCAAGACGACCTCGATCGGCAAGCTGGCGGCCCGCTATGTCAATGAGGGTAAAAAGGTTATGCTGTCGGCGGCGGATACCTTCCGCGCGGCGGCGGCTGATCAGTTAGAAATCTGGGCTAAACGTGCCGGTGCGGACATCGTACGCCACGGCGAGGGCGCAGACCCGGCAGCTGTTGTGTTCGACTCCATCTCGGCGGCCAAGGCACGCGGCAGCGATATTATCATTGTGGATACGGCAGGCCGTCTGCACAACAAGGCCAACCTGATGAACGAGCTGGCGAAGATCGACCGCGTTATCTCCCGTGAGCTGCCGGATGCGTCGCGCGAAACGTTGCTCGTATTGGATGCGACCACCGGTCAGAATGCGGTTCATCAGGCTGAGGAGTTCAACAAGGCTGCCGAGCTGACCGGCATCATTCTCACCAAGCTGGACGGCACCGCAAAGGGCGGCATCGTGATCGCTATTTCGGCAGGACTCGGCGTGCCGGTCAAGCTGGTCGGCGTTGGCGAGGGCATTGACGATCTGATCGACTTTGATCGTGCGGCATTCCTGGAGGCCATCCTGCCGCCGGTTCATGAAAACACAGAAAACGATGAGGAACAGACCGAGGAGGACGAAAATGCAGAGACCTGACGGAAGAACCAAGGGCGCAATGCGTCCGGTGAAGATTACCACTGATTACACGATGTACGCGGAAGGCTCGGTGCTGGTCGAGATGGGCAACACCAAGGTCATCTGCACCGCGTCGGTCGAGGAAAAGGTACCGCCGTTCCTCGAGGGCAAGGGCCTCGGCTGGGTAACCGCCGAGTATGCGATGCTCCCGCGTGCGACCAATACCCGCAAAAAACGTGATATCAAGTCGCTCAAGCTGGACGGCCGCTCGAGTGAGATCCAGCGTCTGATCGGCCGTGCGCTGCGTGCGGTCGTTGACCGCGAAGCACTCGGTGAGCGCCAGATCACGATTGACTGCGATGTTATTCAGGCGGACGGCGGCACGCGCTGCGCGTCCATCACCGGCGGATTTGTTGCACTGTGGCTTGCATGCAAAAAGCTGCTGGCCGATGGCGTGATCGAGAAAATGCCGCTCACCGCACAGGTTGCAGCCGTTTCGGTCGGCATTTTTGAGGATGAAGCCGTGCTCGACCTCAACTACGCCGAGGACAGCCACGCCATCGTGGACTGCAACGTGGTTATGACGAGCAAGGGTGAGTTCATCGAGGTGCAGGGCACCGGCGAGGGCCGTCCGTTCACGGATACCGAGCTGCGTAAGCTGCTCGGACTCGGCAAGCGCGGCTGCCTGACGCTGTGCCGCAAGCAGGCCAAGGTGATGGGGGAAAGTCTGTAATGCAGTTTGTACTTGCTTCCCATAACAAGAAAAAGCTGGCAGAGTTGTCCTCTATCGTGAGCAGCCTCGGCATTGAAATCATCCCGCTGCCGGAGGGTGCCCCCGAACCCGAGGAAAACGGCAAAACCTTCGAGGAAAACGCGCTCATCAAGGCGAAATCCGCCGCAGAATTCACCGGTCTGCCCGCTCTCGCGGATGACAGCGGCCTGTGTGTGGATGCGCTGGACGGCGCTCCCGGTATCTACTCCGCGCGCTACTGCGAGGGCACGGACGAGGACCGCAATGCCTTTTTGCTGAAAAATATGCAGGATAAGGAAAACCGTGCCTGCCGTTTCGTGTGCGCCATCGCGTGTGTGCTCGCGGACGGCGAAACGCTCACCGTGCGCGGTGAATGCGAGGGCACACTGCTCCGCGAGAACCACGGCGCAGGCGGCTTCGGCTACGACCCGTTGTTCTATGTCGAGAAATACGGCTGTACCTTCGGCGAACTGTCCGCAGAGGTCAAGAATACAATCTCTCATCGGGCAAATGCTTTGAATAAGTTGAAAGAAGCCTTAAAGGATAAAATATAAGCGAAGCCGTAGGGCAGCCCGCCCTACGAAAAAAATATAACGAAATTACAGGAGTTTACATTTATGCTTAACACAAAACAACGCGCACAGCTTCGTGCAATGGCAAACCCGCTGGCGGTCACGCTGATCATCGGCAAGGAAGGCGTAACCGACGCGGTAGAACGCGAGCTGGACGCGCTGCTCGAATCCCACGAGCTGGTCAAGGGCAAGGTGCTCGAGAGTGCGATGCTGACGCCGCGCACGGTATCCGAGGCGCTCTGCGAGGCCACCGGCGCGGACGCTGTACAGTGCATCGGCTCCAAGTTTGTGCTGTACCGCCAGTCCAGCGATGAGGACAAGCGCAAGATCGTTCTGGTAAAATGAGGACGGGAATTCTCGGCGGCACATTCAATCCGCCGCATCTGGGACATCTGCACGCGGCGGAACTCGCGCACCGTGCGCTGAACTTAGATCGGGTGCTGTTCATTCCGACCAATATTCCGCCGCATAAGGTACTGCCGGAGAACACCGCGTCCGCAGAGGACCGGTGCGAGATGGTGCGCCGCCTGACGGCAGAAAAAACGTGGGCGATGCTTGACACTATAGAGATCGACCGCGGCGGCGCAAGCTACACGGTGGACACGCTCCGCGCGCTTCATGCACGCGGCGAGACCGACCTGCACCTGATCGTCGGCACGGATATGCTGCTCTCGTTCGATAAAATCTGGCGTGCGCCGGACGAGATCGCGCGGCTGGCTTCGCTTGCTGTCTGCGCCCGCGAAAACGAGGACTGGGACGCGCTGCGTGAAAAGGCGGCGGCGCTCAAGGACTCGCTCGGTGCAATCGTAGAGCTGGTGCAGGGCGACAGCCTGACCATTTCCTCGACCGAGCTGCGGCAGGGCGGTGCACTGCGATGCTATACACCGGAATCGGTCGCGGATTACATCGAAGAAAAGCATTTGTACGGCTATTAAGCCTGTAAAATACAGGTTTGACAGATAAATACAGCAGTTTGTTCAAAATCAGTATTTTTTGTATGACTTAGGAACGGACTGCGGCTCGTTCCTTCTTGTCGGCAAAGCTGCAGTTTTGCGACAGGAAATACAGAGAAAGGCGGGAAAAGTTATGTTATGTAATGAAGAAATGCGTAAAAGTATCCTTTCCAGACTGCAGGGCTACCGCTATGAGCACTCGCTCGGCGTGGAGCGTGCGGCGATCATGCTGGCAGAAAAGTACGGCGAGGACCCGGAAAAAGCGGGTACCGCAGGCATTCTGCATGACATAACAAAATATCTTTCTCCGCAAGAACAGTTGAATTTATGCGAGAAATACGGTATAATACCCTGTACCGTCGAAAAAAGCGAGCCGAAAATGCTGCACGGAAAGACGGCGGCAGCCATCGCGCGGGCCGAATACCACATGCCCGAGGATATCTGCGATGCCATCGCCTGCCACACCACCGGCAAGAACCATATGACGCTGCTTGACAAGATCTTGTATCTGGCGGATTACATCGAAGAAACTCGTGATTTTCCCGGCGTGGACAAGGCGCGTGAGCTGGCGCAGATCGACATCGACAGTGCCCTGCTCTACTGCTATGACCAGACGCTGACCGAGCTGGTCGCACGCGGAAAACTCATCCACAGCGATACCATTGCCGCTTATAATGATATGATCCGGCAGGGTGTCAGCTGGCGGGACAAGTAAAATGGAGGCAGGAATCGTTTGAAACTATTCGGAGGAAGCGGTGACAGGAAAAACCGCAACGGAGACAGCACTCCGGCACAGGCTCCCGCACAGCAGGCAGCGCCCAAGCCGGAAGGGAACCACCAGCCGATCTCGGCGCCCAAGCCGGGCGGCAAAAAGGGAAAGGCTCCGAAGGAGAAAAAAAAGCTGACACCCAGACAGAAGGGCAAGCGCATTGCCATCGTTATGGCGGTTGTGCTGGTGCTGTTCGCGTGTGCAGCTGCTGCAGCAGTGTGGTTCGTCCGTTCGCCGCAGGCGACGATCAAGGACAAGGAAAACGGCGATAAGGTCGATGTGAGCAGCCTGCTCAACTCGGGCACCCGCATTGACGATGTGTTTACGTTCGTGGTCGGCGCAGTTGATGAGGACGAAACACGAACAGACGCTTTGATGGTCGCAACCATGGATACCAAGGATAAGACCATCAACGTCATGAACATCCCGCGCGACACCATGTGCAACAACACGGCGACCGGCGCGAGCAAGAAGATCAACGCGGCCTACGGCATGGATACCGGCGGCAAGGGCGGCAACATCGAGCAGATGGGCAAGGAAATCGAGCGTCTGATGGGCTTCCGGCCGGATAAATACGTTATCGTCAACTTTGACGGCATTGCAGCCATCGTGGATGCGATCGGCGGCGTGGATTATGACGTGCCGTTCGATATGAAGTACGATGATCCGTCGCAGAATCTGCACATCGACCTGAAAAAAGGCCAGCAGCATCTGGACGGCAAGCAGACTGTCGGCTTTCTGCGCTGGAGACACAACAACGATTACACCGTACAGTACACCAACGGCGATGAAGGCCGTGTAGAGAATCAACAGAAGTTCCTCAAGTCGCTGGCAGGTCAGGTGCTGCAGATCAAGAACGTGACCAAGATCCGCTCGATCGCAGAGGCCGTGTTCAAGAACGTCAAGACCGACTTCAGCGCCGGCGAGCTGCTGTGGATGGGCATGCAGGCCATGCAGATCGACAACAGCAGCATTCAGTTCTTTACACTGCCCGGCTACGGCAAGATGAGCACGGCGGGCACCTCGGTGCAGTATTCGTTCTTCTTCCCGTATTACGACCAGACGCTGGAGCTGGTAAACAAGTATTTCAACCCCTACGAGGAGCCGATCTCCAAGCTGGACATCGTCGGCGGACCGGATACCACTACCTACTCGGGCGGCTATGTAAGCTCGGGCGAGGAAAATAATGTATGGGGTGACACCTCCGGCTCGTACGATTACAGCGAGGATTATTACGAAGAACCGGATTACAGCTACGATGAGCCATCCTACGACAACAGCGGCTCGGACGGCGATTATTCGGATAACAATGACTACTCGGGCGGCGACAGCGGCGGAGACTATTCCGGCGGCGACAACGGCAGCGGCTCCGGTGAGGAGAGCGGCGGCGATTCCACCGGCGGCGGAGAGGACAGCGGTGCTTCCTCCGGCGGAGACGATGGCGGAACATACGATCCCGAGGCATAATAAAGGCAATATACCATAATCGGCAGAAAGGCAAACCCTTTTCTGCCGCACAAAAGGAGTTTATACTTTGACTGCAAAAGAAACTGTAAAGGCGATCTGCGAAGCGCTGATCGAGAAAAAGGCTCAGGGCATTGAGGTGCTGCATGTTGAGCGCCTGACCGAGCTGACCGAGTATTTCGTCATCTGCTCTGCGTCCTCCACTACGCAGGTTAAGGCACTGGCGGACAATGTAGAGTGGCACCTGAAGTACGATCACGATGAGATGCCGCACCACACCGAGGGTTATGAATCCGCACAGTGGATGCTGCTGGACTACGGCTGCGCTGTACTGCATGTATTCATGCCGGAGGCACGCAAGTTCTACAATCTGGAGAACCTGTGGAAGGACGGCACGCCGGTAACGCTTGAAGAGCTGGGCATCGAGGACAAGTAAAATACCGACATGCGGCGGCGCCGGGAACGACGTCCGCCGCGTTGTCGCGCTCAAAATCCAAAACTCACTTTAGGGGGAGAATCCGTTGAAGTACGATCATAAACAAGTAGAAAAGAAATGGCAGGACATCTGGGACGAGAAGCAGTGCTTCCATGCCGAGAATGACTCGGACAAGGAGAAGTTCTACGCGCTCGTAGAGTTCCCGTATCCGTCCGGTCAGGGTCTGCATGTAGGCCATCCGCGCTCCTACACCGCACTGGATATCGTTGCGCGCAAAAAGCGCATGCAGGGCTACAACGTGCTGTATCCGATGGGCTGGGACGCATTCGGTCTGCCGACTGAGAACTTTGCCATCAAGAACCATGTTCATCCGGCAGAGGTCACCAAGAAGAACATCGCACGCTTCAAGAGCCAGCTCAAGAGCCTTGGTCTGTCGTTCGACTGGTCGCGTGAGATCAATACCACCGACCCGAGCTACTACAAGTGGACCCAGTGGATCTTCCTGCAGCTGTTCAAGAAGGGCCTGGCCTACAAGAAGGAAATGAGCGTAAACTGGTGTACCTCCTGCAAGTGCGTTCTGGCGAACGAGGAGGTTGTCAACGGCGTTTGTGAGCGCTGCGGCAGCGAGGTCGTTCACAAGACCAAGAGCCAGTGGATGCTCGCCATCACCAAGTACGCACAGCGTCTGATCGACGATCTGGAAGATGTGGACTATATTGAACGCGTTAAGATTCAGCAGCGCAACTGGATCGGCCGTTCCACCGGCGCTGAGGTGGATTTCAAGACCACTGAGGGCGATACGCTGACCGTTTACACCACCCGTCCGGACACCCTGTTCGGCGCGACCTACATGGTAATCTCTCCGGAGCACCCGATGATCGAGCAGTGGGCGGACAAGCTGAACAACATCGAGGACGTTCGCGCGTACCGCGAGGAGGCTGCCCGCAAGTCCGACTTCGAGCGTACCGAGCTGAACAAGGACAAGACCGGCGTTAAGCTGGACGGCGTTGCAGCAATCAATCCGGTAAACGGCAAGCAGATCCCGATCTTCGTTTCCGACTATGTTCTGATGGGCTACGGCACCGGTGCCATCATGGCTGTCCCGGCGCACGATGACCGCGACTGGGAGTTTGCTAAGAAGTTCGGCTGTGAGATCATCGAGGTTGTTTCCGGCGGCGAGGATGTCCAGAAGGCAGCCTTTACTGCAAAGGACGAAACCGGCATTCTGGTAAATTCCGATTTCCTCAACGGCAAGACCGTTAAGGACGCTATCCCGGCTATGATCGAGTGGCTGGGTGAAAAGGGCATCGGCCATGCCAAGGTGCAGTACAAGCTGCGTGACTGGGTATTCTCCCGTCAGCGTTACTGGGGCGTGGTCACCGGCGTTTCGTTGCTGGGCATTATCGCCGCGCTGGTTG
>OGZZ01001202.1_pt1 | contig 19072 bp, 28 predicted proteins | sample 1577021 | NCBI WGS metagenome assembly OGZZ01 (sample SAMEA3541526, study PRJEB24748) | human gut metagenome | biome: human gut; feature: human-associated habitat; material: faeces | place: China | collected 2012
GGTCTATACAATTACTTTGGACCATTGTATAGAGAATCTAGTTCCCCAAAGGTTAACGGGATATCTGATACCTTTAGTCAGATATTATTGGGGATTTGATAAGGGTACTAAACTCGAATATGAAGAGTTCGGGGGATTTACCGAAGAGATAATTCATATTGGGTTTGAGATTTGGAAAGACCTTGGGGATGGAATCCTAGATCTTGATAAGGCTGAATGTTTAACACCCAATGATGAAGCCCTAAAAGACCTTATCAACCAATTGAGAATCTATTATCAATCTCAAGAGTTATCTCAGAAGATTGGGGAATCTCTTAAAAAGATAATCAAAGAGGAATTAGAAAAGAAAAATCATGATTTGAATCGAGTTGGCTATGCTGCTTTATGCTCTTCTGCTCCATATATCCTTGAGGATGCTTGCAATTATGCCAAGAATACCCTGGTTCTCTAAATTTGAAAGGCAGTCTAATCCACTGCCTTTTATAGCGTGTACACATCCTCAGCCACTTTAAAAATAAAAGGGATATATTTTTCTATTAAAATAAAAATGATTATATTTGCATATCAATTTTAAAATAGACAAAAATATGAAAACCAACTCAGTAACTTACAATCAAGACGAACAATTAACTAAGGTAGTTCGCAATTTCTTAGACAAGAAATCTACATTCAACTTGGATTCAGACGAAAAGGGAAACCTTTACAATCTTCTTATGGGCCTCTTATCTAATCTAGAGGATAAACATAATCTTTACTGCATTGATATCAATCAATTTAATAAGTATGAGACTACATATTACTCATTCACTTTTGAATCAATGATAACAGTGGGCTCATTCACCCTGAAAAATAAAATTGCCGATGCTGCAATTCGATTCATGAATGATTTTACCGACAATGACGGTATGTTCATATCATTCAATCAACTCGATAGAAACCAATGGATTTTCCAACTAAATTTCTCAATAGCATGACAACTTATAACCCAAGACCTTTAGTTGCTCGTCAACTAGAATTCACTACAGGTACCATCTTTGGTGGTACCTGGTGCAAATATACCATAGACGTAACTTTGCATCAATGTTATATCGAAGTTATCTGGAAGGTAAGACCTTCCCGTTATAATCCTGATTTAGACGGGCGTAAAGAAATCTTTAATACTTTACAGGAGTATCTAGATTGGTTTGCTAATCTTAAGAAAACTTACAAGAAAAGAATAACCCGTAAACAAATGGTATATGCTTCATATAATGAAACTATGCGTACATTTGAATATACACCATATGAGAACTGGGCTACAAGACGTTCAAAGGAGAAACTAAATAAGCCAAATAATGAACCGTTATTGGCCGATGAGTTATACTAATCCCTAAATCCGTTAATATATCCCCAGGGAGTCCAGGTACAAATCCCTATCAAAACCTAGAACCTGGACTCCTTTAAATTTATTTGCATAAAAAATATATTATTCTTATATTTGCATAGAGAAAAGAAATAAACTTTATTTTATTAACAATTTTAATATAGACGTTATGAATGATTTAAAAAATTTAAGCGAAATCCGCAACTTGCTTGTTGCCCACCCATTTTTTACTTACGACTACGCTGATGGTCTCTGGATTAACAAGGATTCAAAACATATCTGGGTCTACTCAATTGATCTGGATGATGATCCACTTGCTTCTTATATCTCTGGTTACATAATCGTATATTCTTCTGAGGAAGACTTATTCGAAAATCTAAAGGAAAACATTATCTCCCACATGGATCTAATAAAGGGTGCTGACGACCAATACTATGATTATTCTCCATCACAGGTAGAAGCTATCATATTTGGTATTCCTCAATTAACTCCAGAACATCAGGATTACATAATTACTGGACTCAAAAAACATCTCCGGGAATTCATCCAGGACGAGGAACAAGATGAGGACATGATATCTCAATATACGGCAACATATAATGCTCTCGAAAAATGGGAATCCGACAAAAGAGAAACCCAACTCTTTGATTCCCTGGCTGTATCAGAACTTATTAGACAACTTAATAAATAATCACTATGGTAAACTTATATAAACTCTTAAACGTATTGGAACAGGGCATGTCCTTGTTCCAACTCAATAAATGGAAAACCGAAGGCATCTGGTATCCTATTACTCAATACAAAAAGGAATCAGACGAAATTCAGGTAGTAACCAATTTATTTATTCCGGAACAAAAGGAATATCACATTCAACTTTTTGGAAATTATCCCGAAGAATCAGAAGCCTGGGACAAGTTTCTAGAGGAAAACCAATGGAAAATCTACCCATTACTTGCAAACATAATGCAAGTCTTCTTGCCCACAGGGAACTATCAATTATTCTATACTCAATATCCACAAGGATTCATATCCATAATCGCTAAGCCCCATGATAAGTAAAGAACTCAAATCACAAATAAATATTCTCAGGGAAACTAACCCAGAATATATTCAGACCCTAAAGGATTCCATTACGGAATCCTATAAGGCAAAACTTCAGTCAATCAAACCAAGTTCTACCGAAGAAGAGGAACAACTTAATATCGAACTCAAGGACATAGTATTAAACATGCTATTTGGACCTTTCTATAACTATTTCGTATCAGAATACGTAGTATCAGATACTATATGGGAAGAACAAGATCAACTAATCGAGGACTTATATTATTACTTCAAATCATGACACCATATATTCAACAACAACTTAAAAAGCTATGCGATAATCCAAATTGGTATGACGATATGCTCATCTCATGGGATAAAAACCCAAGAAATCAAAGGGAAGCTATCTATAACTACCTTTCTCATGTACAACTAAATGGGTTACTAGAAAACACTCAGATAGTTTTTACATTCATAGATGGCGACATGAAACCAGCTTTCTATTTCGAAATTCCCAGAGATACCAATCGATATCTTATACTGGGAATCCTCGATGAAGCAGGTTATTCTCATTGCTGCCTATTAGTCCAACCAAAACAAATGTTTAACCCTCAACTCAATTAACATCATGGAACCAATCGTAACAATAAACAACTACCCAATCGGATGGGAATGGCTAGACAACGTACCTTTAGAGGACTTTAACTGGCTCATAGAGATATTTGCTACAATGACCGATAATACAGATACCTATGACTTTGTATTTTATGAAGATTCAGAAACCTTACCAGGACATCTGAAGAGGATATGCTCAGTAGACAAGATATACTTAGCCAACTTCCTAAATGAAGACCAGGGTTACGAATCAGGTATATCCATGTACGGTCACTACATAGCATGCAAATGCCTTGACATATCCTCAGAAGAGGAATATATGAATCAATTAACCGATATAAGAATCCTAACTAACGAACTAGAGCCATGCTAACATCAGGTAAATTCTTAGTATCATTCGAAGTCCCGGGACCATTACCTGGGACTACTGAAGGCTTCTGCGAAGAAATGAACGTAGTGTACAGAACTGAGGAACTTAATACCTACCTCCGCTACCCCAAACAACAAATAAACCCCTGGCATAAACACAGTACCTATATAAGGCTAAAGCTAAGAGATATACTACAAATACCCCTAACAGATATAACCATAATCGATATAATATCACTACCATGAACATCCTCTATCACATAATCCGAATAATCCTATCCGTAGGAACTATCCTCATCCTAATACGAAATGAGGATATCTACCAAGCCCACAAGCATACCCACCCAACAAACAAAATAAGATACATCATCTCACAATCACTAACCCTAATAATATACACCATAGCCCTGATAACATTATCCCACATATCAAGGTACCTGGAATAAATACCGGGTACCTCCCACACACCCCAACACAAAAAACAAAACAATGTTACATAATACCTAATTAAGGTACATAATATAATACCTACCCCATCTATAACCAATATACCCTCTACTAATATAATAATATTCTAATACATATATCAAGGTACCCCGCCGGGGGTATTTGCCTTTGGTGAACCAGGTATGGGTACCTACCCAGTACTATACAACTACACTATAGCCACTATACTATATAGCTCTCTAGCTCTACTACCCCACACTTTAAAGGCAATCACAAAAAGGCTAAAAAGGTACACAAAATCCGACCATTAGGGGCCCCTAATTTGCCTTATCCGAATTACCTTACCAAGCACTATTATATAATACATACTAATTAAAAATTCAAGGTAATATGAAACACAGAACCCACAAGGATTTCCCATCCTACAGATTCTATTCAGATAATAGGATACTGAATAAAACAACCAATCGTTTCATCAAGGTAAAACCTAAAATGAAACTAATAAATGTTCAGGGTAAACGTTGTAGGGTTAACTCTATCAAACTATTTGCCCAACTATTTCCTAACTTATATACTTGGGAGCCATACAAGGCCTTGCGTACTAAGGCTATAATACCTAAGGGGAAACGTAGGAAATATAATCCTAAGTTCATTAAGGCCATTCAGAATGAGGCAAATCATAAAACCTGGGATGAATTGGTTAAGGCTTATAATATACCAATAGGTAGTATAGGATATTTATTAAAGAAAGGTAAGGATAAACCCAATGGCCAGGTTATAATTAACATTGCTAAAGTAATTATTAAGGGATAGGTAATATAGTCCTAGAGCTTTATTAGTAATTGGCTAAGTATTTATATTAGCATTATTTGTAAAGCTCTAGGACAATTTTGTGATTAGGTAATCTCCATTAATGGCCCCTGGGGATTTTAGAGGGATAAAGGCAATCTAACCTTCAAGGCTCTTAGGTACCTCATAAGGCAATTAGGGTTATTGCATATATTAATTATTATATTTATATTTGCATTGTAATAATAACATTTTAAATAATAAACGTATGAAATTAGATGAATTACAAACCCGATTAACCCATCTCCTTATGGCCCTCTCCAATGAGGATTCTAGAATCATTCAAGGCTTTACTAAGGCCTTTATCGAAGATTTTACTCCAAATCAAACCTGGGTAATTTCTCTTACCGAAATCGAAGGCTATGATAAACCTCTAATAGAATACACTACCTGGGACGAAGAGAAGGATGGTCCTATACCAGGTATCAAACTTTTCAAACATCTCAATATATTCCTTGAACGAGAATATTGCGAATACTAATCTTATAATACTTATTACAATGGAAACTAATTTCGAATACCTAATTCAAATCCTCAGGGATCCCTCATTAGACACTTGGACTCTAGAGGAACAACAGGAAATCAATAACTTAGATTTATCCCAGGGCTTACATCATTTCTTATATGATGCCCATACTGGTATAATAACCTACCAACCCAATAAGCTAAAACAGGTCTCATCGGATATTATATACCAATCAGACCATATAATAATCCTAGATTCGGATAGTACTATTTGCCTAGACTAATTTACCTAACCCAGAGCCTAACTAAGGTACCTGGGTTTTTACTTACGCTAACTTAGTAAGCCCTTATAGGCTAATCTATGAAACCCATTTCCCCATAGGCTTACCATAGTCCATATATGGCCTTATTGAAATAGGACCAAGGGGTTTTATAGAGGGATATATCCCAAGGGCCTTAATTCTTTATTACCTTAGTCCATTAATGGCCTTATCAATATACGGGTATATAACACACTTCCTAGAGGACAGGCATAGGCCATATAGGAATATCCTTATACATATCATATATGCCCACTACAAGGCGTGTGAAGATTCTCCTTGTGAACCCCCAAAATTAAGTGCAAAAATTAAGTCCTTTTTAGGGTGCAATAAATTTTTGAATTTATAGATTTTTCACAAAAATAATTTTGAAAATAAAAATATTCATTTTCTCAAAAAATTTTCTTGAAAATGTTTGTAGATTAAAATAAAGTCCGTATCTTTGCAATGTGAGAAAAACAAAAAGATATTTGAAAGATTTTATTTAAAACTTTTTAAGAAAATAATTCTCTAAAAATTTTGTAGATTAAAAAATAGTTCTTATATTTGCAATACAGAAACGAAATAAATAATACCTTATTAGGATAGTTTAAAAAGTCTTGAAAGTCTATTTGAAAAGGTAATAAAAATAATAAATAATAAAACTTTCAAGCAATTTATATGAAAAATCAAATTAACAAAGTGAATGTAGAAAAAGCAAGTGTAAACAGCAAAGCAAATAGTTTAATAGCTTTAGACGTTTTAAAATCAATCAAAGAAAAAAATCAAGGACTTTTTAAAACGGCTTTAGGGACAAAAACAGAGATTTATAAAAAAGAATTGTTTTTGGGAGCAAACGAAAAGCAAATCAAATCTTTGCGAAAAAAGTTTAGAAATGTTACTTTTAATTTTCTTTCAACGATTGCAACAAATGCAGATAAAAAACTAATTGACGGATTTATAGACTTTTATAAACAAGTCTATGTTATAAATGATTTTTCTTTTTCTTCTATTGCAAGCGAAAACACAAAAGAAGAAAAGAAAGAGATATTAATAAAAGGGCTTGAGATTGTAAAAAAATCAATCAAATAAAATATTAATCAGATAGGGAATAAATTTTATTCCCTATCATAAAAATAAAATTATTATGTTATTATTTGGTTTGTTTATTATTTTATTAGTAGTTTTTGTTAGTGCTTTATTTGTAGTTTATATTCTTTTAAAATCAAATCATAGAATAATATCTACTATTATTGACGTGCAAACTTTTCAATTAATTAATATAGAGCAATTTCTACTAATTGAACAAATAAGCATGAAATATTTAAATGAAATTGAATATACAATTTATAAAAAATTTTCTTTTAAAACTTTTTTATTATACTTATGTTATTGTTTAAACGAACAATTTGAAGAAAATTTAAACAATCATTTAATAGATAATTAAGAAAGCGCAAAGGGACAAAATTTTATTTGTCCCTTACTTTTTATTTTCAAATGTTAAATTTAAGGGAACCGTACTCCCCTTTTAGTACCACACAAAAATCATTCCTCGTATTAAGGGCATACCTAGATATCCCACAACCACACATGCTCACATAACACACAAAGAAGCCAGGGATGTTAGGTCTCTGGCAACTAATTAAAGTATAGCACGAATTAAATCCTTAGTCCTATCTTTCCCAAGAACTCCTCGAACCTTACCACCTTTCTTCTCATAAAAGAAAACATAATACTGTTGAAGATTCCTTAACCACCATCTCTTAACTTCACCATACCCATCAAAGTACCTTTCTATACAATTCATATCCAATTGGGTAATCCATATCTGATACCAAATCCGATTATCCTCTTGGCATTTAAGAATCCTCTTTTCATTATCATCCCTAATTGTTTCAACCTTCACCATCTTAATAATCCTCCCTCACTGATTTTAACCTACTGGTAATATCTATTCTCCCAGTAACCTTTAACACCCTACTATTTTTTCTCTTTAGGTATAAATATCTTAAATAATCTTCTGCCCTTTCAATTGCCTTATCCTTATCAAGGAAGGTTTCTATATTACTCGAATACTTATCTCTAAGTGTAAGCCAAAACACCAATCCCAGGAAGGAATACCTAATCTTAATGAAGTACCTTCCTCTGCTTGTATGGTAGTAAATCTGATACTGATACTTTCTCATAATTCTTTCTATTGATTATATAATATCATAGACTTCGGATTATCCCTCTGGTAAACTACAATATCAAAGTTCTTTCTATAAACCAAAAACTTATAAAAAGATATGGAAGAAACATTATTCAAACTAGCACGTGCAATTACAGATACAGGTACAGATACTGTATCTTCAGAGGGTGGTACTATAACCTACCGTATCACTTCCCTCAAAAGGAAACTGATAAATGGCAAAGTAATTTCAACCTCTACACCCTTTTGTACTTTGAGCTCAGCCTCCGTAAGTTGGGCTATTTGGGGAGGAGTTATCGTTGGAGATGGTTACTTAGATGTAAAAATTAACTATTCAAAAAATACTGGGTCCTCAAGGTCTACTACTCTGACATTTGCCCAAAATGGGTCTAATAACAAAATCAATCTCACAGTAACTCAAGAATCTGGTGTAACCTATAGTGGATACATAGAAATGGTTTCAAACACATTGCCTTTAGGTAGTGATAAATATAATACTGCTCAAATCCTTGTGATGGCCTATTTAAAGGGTAGTGATGGGTCTAAAAAGCCAGAAACTCCCCATGTGGGTAATGCTCCCGATTGGTGCTCAGTATCCGTTGCCTCAGTGGATACTCTTGAGAACCATTACATGTTATCCCTGACCGCTTTATCGAGTAATCAAACTGGAGCTAACCGTTCAGGGCATATCTTCTTAACCTGTGGGGATGCTAACCTTAGTATACCAGTTACTCAGAAGCCCCTTCTTGTGACTTCATCAACATTCACTCTCTCTGGATTGCCCACAAGTACAGGCTACTATCTCTTTGGCAAGGGAGCTAGGCCAAAGAATACATCATCTTCAGATCAGATGTATATACAGGGTCTCTCAGCAACTGGTACTATTACTATGAGGATTCCATTCAATGCCAATGACTCAGAACCTGGTACTCGAATAGAATGTACTACTGGAGATACAGTATCTGTATATACTAGATCAGGTGCTACCCGGACCTGGATATTAAAGGGGTCATTTATAGTACCAAGTGCAGGAGAAACAGTATTAATCTAAAAACATTATACATTATGGAAAATAAAGTTCTTAAATTAGGGGGGAGGGGAGATCCACCAAAGATGTATATGCAGAAATAAGACAGGGAAGCTCTGAGAGATGGACAATACAATCTCAAAAGCGTAAGTATGTAAATGGCAATTTGTCCGGGGTTATTGAAGTTGGTTATTCTGCTAGCATCAATACCCCGGACTATGTTCTGGAGGAAGACAAGAGTATCAATGGTATTCAGATTACTGCACAAGACGACGGTACTTCTGGGCTTTGTGTACTTACACAAAATGAATCTGGTAATAAAATAAATCTACACCTTACTACTCCTGAAGAAAAAGAATATTGGGAAATACGTTTTAATCCTATAACCATCAATGGAGTAGACACGAGTGCTTTTTTTAAGACTACTACCAATATTAGTGGCGAAGGTGGATTTATGGCTGATGGTAACAGAAATAAGAATTGGATAGTAAATCAAAATAGATATGCTATTAATGTCTATATTGTTAACCGGTACGGTAACCTATACCCGGGAAATTCCGAAATGTTGTCTTTGTCCTGCCTCGATAAGAATGGTAATGCTTTTAGTCCTAACTACAATTTACCAAGTAATTCATACTTTACAACAAAAACAACTGGATTGGGTTCCTATACTCTTACAAAAGTTTCAAATCCCTCTGCTAGCAGTGATACTCCTATACTCTCCAGTAGGTTTAACTGCACTAAAAAATATCCATTAGATTTGAATTTTTATTGGGTAGCTCCAACTTAATACAGGTATTAAGATAATATCCCAATTATAAAAGCAATTACCCAGAATATAAGAGCCAGTGTATATGCAACAGAATATCTATGCCAGGGATACCAGCAGGTAATATAAGAATCTACTTTTAGTATTTCTGGATGTTCTTCCTCGTATTTTTTATCCTCTTCTCTAGAACTGTATTTATGAAATACATAGAAAGGTAAGAATACGAGGAAGATTATTAGAGCAACTGGGAACAAGAGTAGGAGAAGAATCTCCCACCCTTGCATTGATGACCCAGCATAATTACCATCTCTGTCAAAAAAGTATCTCATAGTAATCTATATTTTAGGTATTTGATTAATAAGTAAATCGGGAATAGAGGTAATACTATCCATACCGATATGAATAGAATAAGAGAGTGTATTTTGTGAGTATAGGGTAAATAATCCAAGCAAGCCCTTACAAAAAATACCGTGAATGGCAAACATACCAAGTAAATTATAGCTAATACTGTAGTCATTGTTCTTTGAGGTATTTGTTAATAATCTTGGTAAGCTTCTTATCAAATTCAATCATCATATCGAAAGCTTTCGAATCTTTCATACTTCTCATCCCCTTATCAAGTAATTCTATGTTTCTCTTAATTGAGAAATAGGCCTTATATGCAAGGAATACTCTTTCATTTTCTTCGGTAAGCGGACGAACTTCTCCCTTTTGCCCATCCAATCTTGGGTATGTATCATCAGGACCCAAGGTTCTTGCAACTTTTACTCGGTTACTGAGCATTGCGAATCCACCTTTTTTATCAATAGATTCCACTGTAACTTTCTCAATGAGGGGTCTTCCAGATAAGGTGAAGAGAACCTCATCCCCCTCTTTAAGCTTTTTGATTTCTTTCTTTTCTTTTTTCATATCTTTATTTATTAAGAATTTTTCTTTATGCAAATATACGAAATTATTTCTTATTTATTGCATTATCAATCATATTTTTAATAAATTCATAGGCATTGCCTCGGTAATCTTCTAGCATTTTGTATTCCTGTGGAGATAGAATTACTCCGTTTACTTTAAAAAGCTTTCTTAGATGTTCTGGTATAGTGCCTTGGTGAGCGATGTTATTATAACGGATAATGAAAAGCTTCTCTCGATCTTCATCAATAACTCCCAGAGTGTTTACTGGTTGGAGTTTAGTTTGGTAAATACCACCAAAAGCCGAGGGCACCATTAAAATATTTCCGGGAATTTTAGTTACCCAGTGAGAATAATCTGGAGTAATTACCGCAATTTTACCCTCTTTCTCAAGCTCTTTATCATAAGCTAATCGATTAGACCAAAAAGCACATTGAAAACAAATTTGTTTTCTTGCCATAAGTTGAGGGATTTCCCGAGTTTCATCAAATTCCTCTAAATTAATGGGCTTGCCACATATCTGGCACTCATTTTTCTTGTCCATATTGCATTATTTTATAAGTTATATATGATAATAGAACCTCGAAACATATTGAAAATGGTTTATAAGCAATACTTTTGTTACTAAAATTGAACCATTAAAACTGATAAGTTATGGATAAACTAACAAATGAAATGATTAAAGACCTTGCTATTCGCTTAGGTTTAGAACCTGCCCTATTGAAAGCTGTCCAATTGGTGGAAGCTGCCGGTAGAGACGGGTTTTTAGCTGACGGTAGGCCTCAAATTCTCTTTGAGGGTCACATTATGTACAAAGAAGTACATAAGAAATTCCCTGACAGAGATTTAGCTTACCTTTGTAAGAGATATTCTACGATTTTCTTCCCTAAATGGGATAAATCGAAGTATTTGGGAGGTGTACACGAGTATAAGAGACTCGAATTAGCCAAAGAAATTGATGAGGAATGTGCATTGAAGTCTGCCAGTTGGGGTATGTTCCAAATTATGGGCTTCAATCACCGCCTTTGTGGATGTAAAGATGTCTTCGAATTTGTTCACAAGATGTCTGAATCTCATGAGAAACAATTGGAACTCATGTATTATTTCATGAATAACTCTGGTTGTTTGAAAGAACTCAAAGCAAAAGACTGGGCTGGCTTTGCCAGAAAGTATAATGGTCCTGGGTATGCCCAGAATGCCTATGACCAAAAGTTAAGAAATGCTTACGAAAATTTCAAAGATAAGTTATGAAAAGATGTCATTTTAACAGCTGGGTAGCAAAGGTATTCCTTTTCCCCAGTTACTACAAGGCAATAACTATGTTGTACAACTCTTTTTTCAAGCATAGAGTAGAGGAGTGTAAACCGGATGATATCAACCATGAGAGAATCCATCAGGTACAACAGATTGAGTGTAGTATAGTCGGTTTGATACTTGGTATCATACTCTGGGTATTATTCGATATATCCTTCTGGTGGGTAGTAGTTCTCTGTTTTGGTCTCTTCTACCTTTGGTATATTATCGAATATCTTCTCATTCTGTGTTTTGCCAAATGGGATAAACAGAATGAAAGGTATCATGATGTAAGTTTTGAAGAAGAAGCTCACAATAATGATAAAAATCTGAGTTATTTGGAAGACCGTAAACCATTTGCTTGGATTAAATATATCAAATTGAGAAGTTACAAGAAATGAAAAAGTTAAGGGTATTGGGAGTGTGCGCTGGACAGGGTGCACTCCTGTTCCCTTTTAGGGAAAATTTGCTAGGGAATATAGAAATAAGAGGAGTTTTTCATACAAATTGCGAAAGTCAATGGAAGTTAAATTTTGGTGATATACCATTCTATAAGGGCTTTTGTTTACAAGAGTTCGATGAGAAAGTAGATATAATTATATCAAGCCCGGATTGTGGCTCATCTTCAGTAATGAGGCTGTCTAAAGTAAAAGAATTGGGCAATCCAAAAGATAATCGTAGTCTTAATCTAGTAATTTCATCGATACTCAAGTATAAGCCTAAGATATTTCTTATAGAAAATCTACCAAGACTGCTATCCTTGCTTCCCAAGAATTTTTTTGAGGAAACCTTTAAGGACTATAAACTTATTTTTCACGAAAGGTCAGTTTTTGATTATGGAAATTCTCAGATATCTAGGAAGCGTTTAGTTATCATTGGAGTACATAAAAAGACCGGTAAGAAATACTTGAATGCTTTTAATGAAGTATTTCAAGTAAAAAACCCAACAATTACTAGAAATCTACTTAAACCCCTCACGTTTTCTTCAGAAGATGATACCAATCAAATCCCTTGGATTAGTAAAACTCTGGCAATGTATGATTATCGAAAATTGCCTGAGAAAAAGAATCTAACTGTAGCAAAGATACATCGACTTTGGGTTAGAGATTTCAAAGATGAAAAGAAATGGCCTATCAAAACGGCAAAGATGAGTACTCTCCCGGGAGTATATCGATTGGAGTATGATAAACCTCCACTAACCTTAAGACCTGCAGATAGGCAATTCAGACCAGATGGTTATCCTTTGGGGGTTGAGGATTTTAAGGCAATCATGGGATTCCCAAAGAAATTCAGAATTTACCTTCATGAAAACCAGGGTACCTCTGAAAAGGATTTTAAGGATCACCATTATTGGCTTAACAAGGCAAGATACACAATTGCCAAGGGCTCGGTTTATGAAGTAGGATTATGGTTCAAACGTTGCCTCAAGAAAATTGACTCATCAAAACTGAGCTAAATTGAGCTGTTTTGAAAACCCTTTTTTCTTTTTATTAAGTTTTTCTTTTTTAGGAAAGTGCTTTCTGGTAAAGAAAGCTATAATCCTATAAATCAACTCTGAAGGTAAGAAAGGGATTGTTAAGGGAAAACAAGGAAACGAGTGAGTACCAGAGTTTCACTAAAAGCGAAATTACCATGAAGAATTTAAAGAATGCCTTGTTTATTGTACTTCTAGGATTTACTATTTACCTTTGCTTCAGGAATTACAAACTTTCTCGAGAAGTTAATTCCCTGGAACTAGCGGTCAATGAAATCCCAGATACAGTATACAAAGACAAGCCTTTCAAACCAGAGAAGAAGTATTCTAAAGAAATTGAACCAGGTAAAATCTTAGTTTACGATAATAGTTACGATAATAGGCAGCCAACTCTCTTTCCTGATTCCATGCTAAGGCAGCCAGCTATCAGTAAACAAGATTCCCTGGTTCAAATTGTTTTGAAGAAAGATAAGTTGAATTTGAGTTTATTCAATCAACAGACTGGAACTTATTCAACTAAGCTGTTCAAAATTGACTTAGATAAGTACAACTATAACTGGTATGAAGGTCAATTAACTCGGAAGAAAGTTGCAAGGTTATTACTTAGTCCATACGTTTATGGCAAATATAGACCTTTCAATAATCTATTCGATATGGGAGCTGGTCTTTCAATCAAGACTAAGAGATTTAATTACAAATTCGGAGTCAATACCTTTTACTATCCGAAGGTAAAATCTGGGATAGGTACTGACATCGAATTTCAAATAATATATAACTTTTAGATATGGCAAAGACTATCTCAGAAACTAGAACTACTTTAACTCGAGAAGAGTTATCAAATCTCTCAAGGGTTACAGTAGATGTTTTCTTTTTCAGTCTTTTCTGTTATGTGATACATCCAGTAAGGGGAAAGGTAAGGTTCGAACTTTACCCATTTCAAAAATCGGTTTTGTATAATTTTATTGCTCAACGTTTCAATATCATTTTGAAATTTCGTCAGGCAGGTATTACAGAATTGATTTCTATGTACTGTCTTTGGTTGGCGATGTACCATCCCAACAAAAAGATAAACATTATTTCTATCAAGGATACCACTGCTAAAAAAGTACTTAAGAAGATTAAGTTCATGTACAAAAATTTACCCTGGTACCTTCAAACTCCCATTATAAACGGTAGGGCTGGTGAATACGGATCAGCATCCATGATAGAATTTGATAATGGGTCTTTTATTGAATCAATTCCGACATCATCCGAAGCCGGTCGTTCGGAATCTCTTTCCCTTTTGGTAATTGACGAGGCAGCAGTAGTTAGATGGGCTGCTCAAATTTGGGCTGCTGCTTTTCCTACTCTTTCCACTGGTGGAGCTGCCATCGTCAATTCCACTCCTTATGGAGTTGGTAACTTTTATCATTCAACTTGGGTAGATGCCATTGCTGGAGGTAACCCCTTCAATCCCATTCGATTATACTGGCAGATGCACCCGGAACGAGATATAAATTGGTATAACCAAATGTCTTCTGCTTTGGGTGCAAAACGAACAGCACAAGAAATAGACGGTGACTTCTTGTCATCAGGTAATACAGTCTTCGATTTAGCTGATATTAAGGCTATCGAAGACTGCCTTAGTGATTATCCAGTAATAAAGAAAAGATTCAATGGTCAATACAGGCAATTCTGTGAACCAGAATCTGACAAAGAATATTTCATTGGTGCTGACGTTGCAACTGGTAGAGCTTCTGACTATTCCTCATTCACTTGTATGGATAAGCTAGGAGAAGAACAAGCAATATATAAGGGAAGAATGGCAGTAGGGGCTTATGCTAAATTACTTGGAGATACCGGACAATTGTATAATTGGGCTACTATAGCTCCGGAATCTAATGATGTGGGTTTAGCAGTAACCTCTAAACTTCAAGATGAAGGTTATCCAAAGCTGTACTACTACCAAAAAATGCTTAAGAAAAAGGGAAAGAGTAGACCAGAAATGGACCAATCTCCGGGTTGGTTAACTACACAAAAGAATCGTTCAGTGATAATAGAAAACTTAGAAGAAGATATCAGAAATGATAACGTAATCATAAAGGACCCATTTTTTGTTCAGGAAGCTTATACTTTCATCTATGATGGTTTAGGTAGGCCTGTTGCAATGGGTAAACATAGAGCAAATAATTCTGCTGTTGATGTAGACCTTGAAGGAGACGTATACTCAGATGATGATATATTTGGAAAAGCAATATGCAATCACATAAGGAAAGGAAAAACTAACGTAATCGTACAACCAAGATGAAAAAGTACTTCAATTTTAATTGGGTTTGGGGACGTAAGAAGGACCCTCCCAAAGATGGTACCTCCTCTAATAAAGAGCAAAAGCCTACCACTCCAATATCACCTGGTAGAGTTTCAGTTGACGATGATAGCAATAACTTAATCACATCATTACAGGGGTTGACTAAATTAGTCGAGCCCTCTTTTCGTGTTGATGTAATACCTTTAATCCGAGATTTATATAAAGTAAATCCGGATATGGGCATTGCATTGCAAGATATGTTTAAGTTAGCTAACACCAGTCATACAGTAACCTTTCCAAACAATACCGATGAAGAGGCTTCTAAGATGAGAGACCATCTTAAAAAAGCAACCAAAGGATGGACCAGATATACTGCCGGTATAGATGGTTTAGTTAACAAAATGATTGTTCAACTTCTTGTAAGTGGAGCAATATCTGTAGAGGGAGTTCCTAATGATAAACTAGATGGTTTGGCTACGGTATTATTCCTTAAACCAGAATATATCAAGTTTAAACGTGAATTAAATGGGGTGTATCATCCTTATCAAAAGAATCATAATTACTGGAACAAGCAACAAGATTACATTAAGCTTAACCCAGAAACTTATTTCTATGTTGGTATGTTCAATGATACAGATGAACCCTATGGAGTTCCTCCCTTTATGCCTGCCTTAGATTCTCTCAAGGGTCAAAATGATATGAAGATTAATTTCAAACATATCATGGAGATTTGTGGTATGGTGGGTTTTCTTGAAGCTAAAATGCAGAAATCCCCTCAAAGGGCTAACGAAAGTATAAATGCCTACGAATCTAGACTAAACCGAGAGCTCAATCTTTTAAAACGTAATGTTAAGGATGGCATGAAGGATGGGGTTGTTGCGGGTTATATTGATGACCACGAATTTAAACTCAACTCTACTACCAAAGAACTTGGTAATATCGAAAAGCCTTGGAATATGAATCAACAATCCGTGGCTAATGGTTTGGGAGTTAATGGCTCTATCATTGGAGTATCTGCTACTACTGGTGAAGGGGCAACGGGTATAATGCTGTCTAAGATGATTAGCCAGTTAAAAAATATCCAAATGCTCGTAGCTTATGTATTAGATCGACTTTATTCTCTAGAACTGCGTCTGGCAGGATTTAATAATAAGGGAATGAAGATTGATTGGGGAACTTCTACAATTTCTGATGAAGTTAAAATCCAACAGGGTCTTCAGTATAAGATACAGAACCTTGACTTACTGTATAAGGCTGGTATTATTAGCCAAGAACAGTATGCTTGGGCAATGGGCTATGATTCCCCGGATGAGAAAGAACCAAGAGTTTCATTGGAAGATCAATTTGCTAAAGGTGGTAATTCAGATCCTCAAGAGGGAACTAAAAAGAAACAAAGGCAGGATGATAAAAATCAATCTGCTCGTAGGTCAAGAGATAAGAATAACCCGGCTCCTTCTCGAGGAGACCAAAATACTAAACCAAGATGAGTAAATTTACAAAGAAAAACAAAGAGCATCTTGATTCTATGGTGATAGGTCAAGGCCATACCATTATGGCTGGTTATATACCAGAAGCAGTGGGAGCCCAGACTTTCTCAGAGAATTACTATAAATGGAAGAATCCTACACCGGACTCCATTGCTCAATTTGGATTTTGGGGAGGGGATATAGATTATAATACCTATTACCCTAACCTGGATAAATCAGAATTAACTCCTAAAGATGAAGAGTTTATTGAACCTATGTTCAGATTACTTTCGGAAACGATTGTATCTAAGAATTGGAACCCTACAGACTTTGGTCAAAATGGAGTATTGAAAGCTTCTATGAAAATGTTACTTGGTCAAACAGTAAACTGTGACCATGAAACTAACATAGGTAATGCTATCGGTGCTGTATCTCAGGTAATGTGGCAAGAGTCTTACAAAGATGGAAGCTTCACTATACCTGCAGGTATCAACGGTATTCTGAAAATTGATGGTAAAGCCAATCCAAGGATTGCTAGAGGTATACTTATGGAACCACCATCAATTCACAGTAACTCTGTCACAGTACAATTCAAGTGGGATAAATCACATCCTCAAATGGAGGATAACGAATTCTATCAGAAACTCGGTACCTATGATTCTAAGGGAGTGATGGTACGTAGAATAGTTACTGAGATAGTTCGTTACCTGGAGACTTCATTGGTATCTCATGGAGCTGATTCTTTTGCTCAAAAAATCGGTTCTGATGGTAAGATTATTAATCCTACCTTTGCTAAAAGAACTTGGGCATCTTATGAAGAATACAGAGACGATAAATCGAAGCAATACTTCTTTACCGATTATAAATCTGACCTAACTTCTTATCAAGAAAAGGACGATACTCAAGGTTCTTTTAATGATAATGATGCCAAGGATAATCAATCAAACGAAAAAAATAGTATGAACGAATTACAAAAATTTCTAGAGAGCCTCTTCGGGGATAATCTGCTTACCCTTGAGGAAGGTAAAGAAATGAATCAGGAAACAGTAGTTGCCTGCATTCAAAGTTTGGTATCATCCAGAAATGAACTGCAAACTTCAGTAGATAACCTTACTACAGAGAAAAATTCTCTTACGGAACAGGTTACTAACTTGAATGCAGAAGTGGCTAATCTGAAAGAGATGGCAACTGTAGGAAAGAATCATATTGCTTCTCTTCGTGAAGATGCAGTAGCAACCTACAAAAAGTTGATGGGTGATAATGCTGATGAAACCATTGTTACAATGCTTAATGCAGAAACAACTGGTATTACTACTCTTGTTTCCTTGACTAAGGATTACCAAGCTCGCTTGGAAGAGAAGTTCCCTCTCACCTGCTCTAAGTGTGGTTCTAAGGATGTTAACCGTGCTTCTTCAGTTACTGAAGATGATACTCAAGGTAAAAAAACTACCGACGGTGCAGACACAACCAAGAATTCCGAATTACCGAGTACTAAGAATGTGATCGATAATTTGTATCGAAACAAAATTAAATAAGTTATTATATAAATATCCGCATTATGGAAACAACAAAAATCGTAAACGATCCTCAGCAACTTACTCTCTTTGGGGAAAGAACTCCGAGAGCGGTGATTTACAAGAGTGAATCCCACAAATTGCATCAGGCTTTCAATGTTAAAGCTGGAGAGAAAATTGTACAAGGTATGCCGGTAGCTTTAAATGAAGACGGTTTGATCTACCCCTGTACTGACCCGTCTACTCAAGTTTACTTGGGTGTGGCAGTAACGGATAACGTTAACCCGGCTTATCAGCCTCAAAGAAACTTCCCAGTAGAAGTAACCGTGGCTGTAGAAGGTTATATGATTTGTAACTGGGTATCAAACGGAACTATCGAAGCTGGCTATGTAACTCCCGATGGAGCATTGCTTAACGACCGTTTCGTTAAGGCTAATCAAGGTATTTCAACTCCGTTCATTGCCCTCAATCCTGCAGAAGAGGCAAATGAGGTAATCCAAGTACTCATTAAATAAGAGAAAAGAAAGTTATGGAAAATAAGATTGATATTACAAAAATGAAGGCTCAGGACTTTATGAATGAGCTGCCGGAAATGGTAAGAAGCTTGGAAGCTGTTCGTTCCGGTTCACAGGATAAGAAGCCTGTAGAAGTAACCTTTGAAGAATTGGTTACAGGTAAATGGGGAATTTCACAGGAT